>Ga0209016_1000146_pt1 | contig 100073 bp, 101 predicted proteins | sample EPASupsiteSAE305_FD_187265 | JGI IMG/M metagenome (GOLD analysis project Ga0209016, IMG submission 187265) | Bioremediated contaminated groundwater microbial communities from EPA Superfund site, New Mexico - SAE3-05 (SPAdes) (version 2) | ecosystem: Environmental > Aquatic > Deep subsurface >...
GGCACCCCAGCAAACATTGACTACAAGCGGATATATAACTGCACCCATTACAACCGTAAAAATAGCCAAAGGAATGATGCGAACACGCTCACTAACACCGCCGCTCATAATATTTACGGTTTTACCGACAAACGCCATTTGAAACATGAAAAAGGCCCAAATACTTTGAGTTTGGTTCTCCCAACCGCCAAATGCAAGTTCATAGCCGACAAGCAAAAATGCCAATGAAGCAACGGCATAAATCATCACATTGATAGTAAGAACAGCTGAGACATTTTTTGTCCGAACAAGTCCTGCTTCAAGCATAGCAAAACCGGGAACCATAAAGATTATCAGCACCATCGCAAAAAGTGTAAAGAAAGTATCGAGAATATATTTGAAATCTGCTTCTAGCATGTAGGAGATCCTTTTGAAAAATAAAGGAAAGATTATATCTTAGAAATAATGTAAGATTTTTTTTTATTGATTAATTTTTAATCAGTTTGAGGATTTATATATATATTTTCATAGATTCTCTATATCAAAAAAAGATATAGAGAACAAAAAAGTTAAATTATTATATCGCTTCGCTGTCTGTCTCACCCGTACGAATACGAATAACTTTTTCAATGTCACTGACAAAAATTTTACCGTCACCTATTTTACCGGTTCTAGCAGCCTCTACTATTGTATTAATCACCTGATCAACACTCTCATCATCAACTACCATCTCCATTTTGATTTTAGGTAAAAAATCTACAACATATTCGGCACCGCGGTAAAGTTCGCTATGACCTTTTTGACGACCGTAACCCTTAACTTCGCTTACCGTCATACCGGTAATTCCAATTTCTGCCAAAGCATCTTTAACATCTTCTAATTTAAATGGTTTAATAACCGCTTCTACTCTTTTCATAATAATATCTCCAAATTAAGTTTAAAATTGTAACCATTTTTATGGTTTAAAGCAAATCACAGATTTATTGCCTTTTCGCCGTGAATTGTTTCATCAAGACCTCTATTCTCGCTCTCATCATCTACTCTGCCTCCTCCTGTTATTGCTGAAGAAATGAAATAAACGACAGTCGTTGCTACAGCGCTATAAACAGTTGTTAACCCGATAGCTTTAAATTGACTTACAAGCTGAGTGACCATATTGTAGTTTTCCGGTAATGCATAATCAACTATAAATAGAGCGGTTGCAATCGAACCCCAGATGCCTACCAAACCGTGAATCCAAAACGCATCCAATGAATCATCCACCTTAAACATAGTTTTTAGTTTTGCAACTCCTAAAAATCCTAAAACTCCGCCAATTAAACCGATAATAATCGCACCCTCAACACCGGCTGTTCCAGATGCCGGAGTAATTGCGACCAAACCTGCAACAGCCCCTGAAGCACCGCCTATAATTGTCGCTTTTTTATAAACAAACCACTCTACGATAATCCAACCAATCACACCAAGAGATGCGGCAACATTTGTAACCAAAAATGCAGATGCGGCAACTCCGTCTGCTGCTAACGCCGAACCTGCATTAAACCCAAACCATCCAAACCATAAAAGCGCCGCACCGAGTGAAACTAACACAGGCGAAAATGGTTTAATTGCCACTTTGCCGTAATCTCTTCTGCGACCCAGTATCATAGCCACGACAAAACCTGCTACACCTGCATTAAGGTGAACAACCGTTCCGCCTGCGAAATCCATTTCACCGAAGTTAAGCGTTGTTCCGCCGCCCCATGCCCAGTGAGCAACCGGCGCATAAACCGCAACAATCCACAATGCCACAAAAACCATATATGTAGAAAATTTAACACGCTCTATCATAGACCCACTTGCAATTGCAACCGCAATAGCCGCAAATGTTCCCTGAAATGCTATAAAAAGGAGTTCCGGAATAGTTCCTTTTAGAGTATCTGATGTAATTCCTGATAGTAAAACCTTACCGCTTCCGATAATATTTCCATCACCGAATGCTACGGAGTAACCGACTAAAACCCATACCAAAGTACCGACCGCATAAGCACCCAAACTCATACCTATAGTATTTAACACATTTTTACTGCGAGTTAAACCTCCATAAAACAGTGCTAACCCCGCAGGTGTCATAAGCATAACAAAAGCGGTGGCAACAAGCATCCAAGCGGTATTGCCGCTACTTAGCAAATCTTCGGCAAACGCCAAAGACGGTAGAGCCAACAAACTAAGTAAAAACCTCTTCATCTTTCATCCTTCTAAATAAACTACTCAAATTATACATATAAAATATTTACAATAAGCAAAACATTGATTAATTTTTAATCAGTATAATTTTTATTTAATTTATATTTTTTTAGCCATTTTCATAAAGCTTAAGGCATTTTTAGATACTATCGAAAAAATTTATTTTCTAGTAGGTGTTATATATGGGCAATTTGCTAAACAACGATAATATACAAACTATAAATATTGAAGAGTCTCTTCAAAATAGCTACCTTGATTATTCTATGAGTGTAATCGTGGGGCGTGCGCTTCCCGATGTTCGCGACGGACTTAAGCCGGTTCACAGAAGAATTCTTTACGCTATGGATAAACTAAGCCTCTCGCACGGGTCAAAATTTAAAAAATCAGCTCGTATAGTCGGTGATGTTATCGGTCAATACCACCCTCACGGTGACACGGCCGTTTACGATGCGCTTGTTCGTATGGCTCAACACTTCTCTATGAGAATGCAGCTAGTAGACGGGCAAGGAAACTTCGGTTCAGTTGACGGTGACAGTGCCGCTGCTATGCGTTATACTGAAGCTAGAATGACAAAGTATGCGGGTGAGCTTTTAAAAGATTTAGAAAAAAACACGGTTAACATGATAGACAACTACGACGGCACTACAAAAGAGCCTGATGTTATGCCTACTCGTGTGCCTAACCTGCTTATAAACGGCTCATCAGGAATTGCAGTCGGTATGGCTACAAATATTCCTCCGCATAACCCTACCGAAATCATGAACGGTTTAAAAGCACTTTTAGCAAACCCGAATATAGAACTATTTGAGCTAATGGAGCATATTAAAGCACCGGATTTTCCGACAGGCGGAACAATTTTCGGTAAAAAAGGGATTATGGATGCTTATGCAACAGGTCGCGGTCGTATCAAAGTTCGTGCTAAAACTCATATAGAGAAAAAAGGCAACAAAGATGTTATCGTAATCGACGAATTGCCGTACCAAGTAAACAAAGCTCGTCTGATTGAAAATATTGCAGACTTAGTAAAAGACAAGATGATAGACGGTGTTTCAGAGATTCGTGATGAATCCGACCGTGACGGTATTCGTGTTGTAATTGAGCTAAAAAAAGATGCAATGAGTGAAATAGTTTTAAACAACCTTTTCAAACAAACAAGTATGCAGACTACTTTTGGTATTATCATGCTCTCTATCTTAAATCAAGAGCCTAGAGTTTTTGGAATAATAGATATTTTAAAACACTTTATAAATCACCGTAAAACTATTATTATTCGCCGTACTATTTTTGATCTTGAAAAAGCAAAAGCTAGAGCGCATATCTTAGAAGGTCTAAAAAAAGCTCTTGATATCATAGATGAAATCATTAGAGTTATCAAATCAAGTAAAAATATTGAAGAGGCTAGAGACAATCTAATTTCTGAGTTTGATTTTAGTATGCTTCAAGCACAAAGTATCGTAGATATGCGTCTTGGAAGACTTACAGGATTAGAGCGTGAGAAAATAGAGAATGAGCTTCGTGAACTTCTTGAACTCATCACTTACCTAGAATCAATCCTAAAGAGCGAAGAGATTTTACACGGCATTATAGATCAAGAGTTTGATGAAATGCTATCTACATATACAGATGCTAGACGCACAGATATTGAAGATGATTATGACGATATAGATGTTGAAGATCTTATCCCTAACGAACCGATGGTAGTAACTATTACACATAGAGGCTACATCAAAAGAGTTCCTCTTGTACAGTATGAAAAACAAAAAAGAGGCGGTAAAGGCAAGATTGCCGTAACAACTTATGAAGATGACTTCATTGAGAGATTCTTTACATGTAACACACATGATACACTTCTATTTGTTACTGACCGCGGACAACTCCACTGGTTAAAAGTTTATAAAATTCCTGAGGGAAGCAGAATAGCGAAAGGTAAAGCGGTTGTAAACCTACTTAACCTTGTAGCAGATGAGCAAATCCAATCAATCAACCCGACAACTGACTTTAGCGAAGAGAAATCTTTGGTATTCTTTACTAAAAAAGGTGTTGTAAAGAGAACAAACTTAAGTGAATTTGCAAACATCAGAAGCAACGGTGTTAGAGCTATAAGTCTTGATGATGATGACTCTATCATAACTGCAAAAATTGCGGATCAGAGCATAAAATATCTCTTTATTATGACAAAAATGTCTCAATGTATCAAATTTGACATGGAGAAAACTCGTGATCAAGGTAGAAATACTAGAGGTGTTAGAGGTATCAAGTTTAAACATGCGGATGATGTAGTTGTAGATGCAGATATTATCGCTAATGATGAGCAAGAGATCTTAGTAGTAAGTGAAAAAGGTATCGGTAAACGAACTGATGCAGGTGAATATCGTTTAACAAATCGTGGCGGTTCTGGTGTTATTGCTATGAAAATGACCGCTAAAACAGGTAAATTTGTTGTCGGATGTCTAATGGTGGATGAAGATATGGATATGATGGCACTTACAAAAGCCGGCAAAATGATAAGAGTTGATATGCAAACTATCTCTAAATCAAGCAGAAATACAAGCGGTGTTTATATCGTAAAAGGTGATGATGTAGCAAGTGTTTCTCGTTGTCCAAAACAGCCAACCGAAGATGAAGAAGAAGACGACTCTCTTTTTGAATCAAATGAGTTGGAATAATAGTTGCTTAAACTAATTAATAAAATCATGTCAAGGGACAAACAATGAGATATTCCGTATTGCTTGCACTGCTTTTAAGTGTTTCATCACTTTTTGCATCTGAGCGAGATGCTACTACCGTGGAACAGACAAATGCAGAGCTCAAAAAAGTAAGAGCCGAAGCAGCTCAGATAAGAGAAGAACTTGCTCAGGCAAAAGCTCAAAAAGAGGAAGCATTCGCTTCAATAAAAGCCGAAGAAGAACTTCTAAAGAAAAATAGCTCTATGCATATTTCAGTTGTCGGACAGGGTGTAGCACCTATGAACACGGCTTCTCCGGCTCAAGCGTATGCACTTGCAAAAAGAGCGGCAATTGCAGATGCCTACAGAGCAATTGCGGAAAAGGTTAAAGGTGTTCGTATTGATGGACAAGATACAATCAAAAATATGATGATTCAAAAATCAACAATACGCACTTATGTTCAAGCGATGGTAAAGAACGCAAACATTGTTGAAACAACTTTTAAAGAGGGATTATGCGAAGTAGAGATGGAAATAATGATTTCTCACTCAGACTTTGCTCAATAATAATCTTTGGCTCGCTTGCACTTAATGCAAGCGAGTATCTTATCTCCTACAAATACATAATTGAAGATATTATGCTTTATAATGAAACTCTGCTCATTTCAGAAGCTATGACGAAATGTCATGGTAAACCGCAAGAAGAGTTTATTTTTAGCAAAAGCGATAATAAAGATTTAAAAAAAGTAATCTCTGAAAATGCTACGGAGTTTATAGACTACATACATAGACTGGGACTCCATATAGAACATAAAGGGAGAACTACAAATTTACAAAATTCTTCGACAACAACACTAGTGCTTAAAACAACTTGCTTCAAAGTCGATTTTAATGATAATTTTGTTAAAATCGCACCTTTAAAATGATAGTGTTTAGATACCAAAACTCTAAGGTTCTTAGTGAAAATTGCAATAGTTGAAGATGATATCAATATGAGAAAATCTCTTGAAATCGCAATGAGCGACTATAAAGAGTTTGAAGTAAAAACATTCAAAAATGCAAAAGATGCACTCAAGAGCATTGATGATAGTTTTGATTTGATTATTACGGATATAAATATGCCGGGCATGGATGGTATAGAATTCGTAAAAGCTTTAAACGGCAAATTCGAAGTTATCATAATGACCGGAAACGCAACTTTGCAAAGAGCTATTGAGTCAATTCATCTTGGCGTAAAAGACTTTTTACTCAAGCCTTTTGATGTAGATACGCTTATCAGTGCTATCAAAAGAGAAGATAAAATACAAAAAGTAAAAAAAACTCTTACGCAAAGTAGTGATAAAAATAGTTTAGGCGGGTTTTTAGGCACATCAAAAGCATTAGAGGCAGCTCTTAATATCGCGAACAAAGCTGCTAAAACGGATGCCGGTATTTTGCTATTAGGTGAGAGCGGCGTCGGCAAAGAGGTTTTTGCCTCTTATATACACGAAAATTCACCTAGAGCAAAAAAGCCTTTTGTTGCAATAAATATGGCAGCCATTCCTGACAATCTTATCGAGAGTGAGCTCTTTGGGTTTGAAAAAGGCGCTTTTACCGACGCTAATGAAACTAAAATCGGACAATTTGAACTGGCAAACGGCGGAACACTTTTTTTAGATGAGATAGGCGAGATGCCTTATAGCGTTCAAGCCAAACTGCTTCGAGCTATTCAAGAAAAAGAGATACGAAGACTTGGCTCGTCAAAGAGCATAAAAATTGATATTAGAGTTGTTTCAGCTACGAATGCAAATCTAGCAGATAAGATAAAAAGCGGTGAATTTAGAGAAGATTTGTACTATCGTTTAAATACAATACCTATAAATATTCCGCCGCTCAGAGAGAGAAAAGATGAGATTTTACAAATTGCCGATAAATTTTTAGAGCAAAATTGTATAAAATACGGTTTTATATTAAAAAGTTTTTCAAAAGAAGCTAAAGACCAATTACTTGAATATGGTTGGCCGGGAAATATTAGAGAGTTGCTATCAGTCGTTGAGAGAGCAGTAATTTTAAGCGAAAATGACGAAATAACTCAAAAAGAGCTTTTTTTAGAGTCTCGCGGGTTTAATTAAAATAACGAAGGAACAAGAATGTCAAAGAAATATAATGTAGCAGTAGTGGGAGCAAACGGAGCAGTTGGAGAAGAGATATTGGCAATTTTACATGAAGTCAATTTTCCTATCAATAAACTAGTTCCGCTTGCAAGTTCTAGAAGTGCCGGAAGTACGGTAGAATTTGGCGGCAAAGATATAGTAATAAAAGAGTTAACCGATACTGTTTTTGAAGAAGAAGATGTTGAAATAGCATTATTTTCGGCAGGCGGAAGCGTAAGTGCTCAGTTTGCTCCATCAGCAGTTAGAGCGGGCGCAGTTGTAATTGATAACACATCGCACTTTAGAATGGATGAGAACATTCCTCTTGTTGTCCCTGAAGTAAATCCTGAAGATATTGCAAAATGGAAAAAATCAGGAATAATTGCAAATCCAAACTGCTCTACTATTCAAATGGTTCAAGCGCTTAAACCGCTTAATGAAGCTTATACCCTTGTTAGAGTCGATGTAAGCACATATCAAGCAACTTCAGGAGCCGGAAAAAGGGCTATGGAAGAGTTAGTTAATCAGATGAAAGATTTTTTTAGTTTTAAATTAAGCGAGAGTGAACATAAGGCATTTAAGCACCAAATTGCTCTAAATGTAATCCCTCAAATAGATACTTTTTTAGAAAATGGATATACTAAAGAAGAGATGAAAATGGTGAATGAAACTACAAAAATCATGCACAAAGAAATTCCTCTAAGTGCAACTTGTGTTCGCGTACCGACTCTTCGTGGTCATGCAGAAGCTCTTACTCTTACATTTGCAAACGAAGTTTGTGCAGATGAAGCTAGAGAAATACTAAGAAAAGCTCCAAACCTTGTTATTTTAGATACTCCTATGGAATCTATCTATCCTATGCCTTCGGTCTGTTTAGAGAGAAATGAGACCTTTGTCGGACGAATCAGAAATGACAACTTCTCTAAAAATATGCTTCACCTCTTTATTGTTGCCGACAACCTAAGAGTAGGTGCCGCTACAAATGCAGTTCGCATAGCTCAAAAATGGGTAGAAATGGAAGAAGAAAAATGAGTAAGTTAGAGAGTTTTTTTGAAAACAGCCTGTGGAGTTCAAGATTTGTAATAATTCTTGCCGTAGTTTTTGGTCTCATCGGTGCTATCTTACTCTTTATTGTTGCAAGTTTTGATGTATATGAGACTGCAGTCTATGTAACAAGCACATATCTTGCACACGCTCATCCTGAAAATTTCCATGAAGAGGTTATCGGCGGAATTATAGGCGCGGTTGATCTGTACCTAATCGGTGTTGTAATGATAATATTCTCTTTTGGTCTTTATGAGCTTTTTATCTCGGATATCGATCCGGCAAAAGACGAAGAGGGAAAAGAGAACCAACTCCTTGCCGTACACTCGCTAGATCAGCTAAAAGATAAAATATCCAAAGTAATCGTTATGGTTTTAGTTGTCGGATTTTTTCAAAAAGTCGGACACACTGCATATAGCAGTGCACTAGATTTGCTATATCTGGCTCTTTCTATTGCAGCTGTTTCAATTGGTCTATTCTTTTTAAGCAAAGTCGGAAAAGCACACTAAATTAGAAAAAAAATGAACTATTTTAAGGATTAAAATGAGTAAAATATTTGTAGATGCATGTTTTGGCAAAGAGACTCCGTACACTCCCGTTTGGATGATGAGACAAGCAGGTCGCTATCTTCCACAATATATGGAAGTAAGAAAACAGGCAGGAAATTTTTTAAATCTTTGCCATAACCCAAAGCTTGCCGCAGAAGTTACGCTTCAACCTGTAGATATTGTCGGTGTTGACGCAGCGATTTTATTTAGCGATATTCTAGTTGTTCCAAACGAGATGGGCATGAAGCTTGATTTTCTCGTAGGAGAAGGACCTGTTTTTGAAAAACCTGTAAAAAACGAGGCTGATTTAGATGCTCTTTTAGGTGGTGACGAAGCTGCATCAAAACTCACTTATGTTTACGACACAATTAAGCTTATAAAAGAAGAGTTGGCAGACGATAAAGCTCTTATCGGCTTTACAGGTGCGCCTTGGACACTGGCTACATATATGATAGAGGGTGAGGGTACAAAAACATACAATATCTGCAAAAAGATGATGTACTCAAATCCTGAACTTTTACATAAAATACTTGCGAAAGTGACAGAAGTCGTAAAAATCTATATGGAAAAACAGATAGAAGCGGGAATTGATGTCGTTCAAATATTTGACTCATGGGCTGCTGCAATTGAACCTGCAAAATATGACGAATTTTCTTGGAAATACATGGTAGAGATTGCCGATTATCTCAAAGCAAAATATCCGCATATACCAATCATTATGTTCCCTAAAGGCATTCCTGCATTTTTAGATAAAGTATATGGGAACTTTGATGTATTTGGCGTTGACTGGTCAACTCCGATGGGGCTTGCAAAAGAAAAGCTTGGAGAGAAGTATGTGCTTCAAGGAAATATGGAGCCATGCCGTCTCTACTCCAAAGAAGCGACGACGCAGTGCGTAGAAGCACTTCAAAACATTATGGGCGGAAAAAGACACATCTTTAACTTAGGACATGGAATCCTTCCCGATGTGCCTGTAGAAAATGCTAAACACTTTATCTCTGAATGCCACAGAGTTAGCAAAAAATAAGTGAAGACGATTTTTGGACCTATAAACTCAAGAAGATTCGGTTCTTCTTTGGGTATAGACCTCTCCCCTGCTCTAAAACAGTGTAATTTTGACTGCCTCTATTGCGAACTTGCTCCAAGTGCAACGACAGATGAACAAAAGAGCATAGTAGATGTATCGACAATTATCAATGAGCTAAAAGAGCATCTAAACGACCATATAGATGTTATTACCATAACAGCAAACGGTGAGCCGACTCTCTATCCATATTTAGATGAACTAATCAATGAATTAAACAAAATCAAAAACGGCACCCAAACTCTTATACTAACAAACAGCTCAACTTTAGTTGATGACAATATTTTTAACTCACTTTTAAAACTTGACCAAGTCAAACTATCTCTTGATGCGGTAAGCGAAAGTGTTTTTAAGAGAATTGACAGACCGCATATCAACATAGATATTGAAAAAATAGTCCAAAAAGTAATAGATTTTAGCAATGTTTACAAAGGCAAACTCTTTATTGAGATACTTTTTGTAAAAGATTTAAACGACACAAAAGAAGAGATAAAAAAACTAAATGATGTTCTTTTAAAACTGCATGTTGCAAGGGTAGATTTAGGCACGATTGATAGACCTCCTGCTTATCCCGTAAGTGGTCTTAGCTACAAAGAGCTTCATGATGCGTCCATTTTATTTGATAGCTCCCTGCCTATTCATATAGCTTCAAGAGTTCACGCTGAGCCGAATAATTCTAGCTATGATAACGAAGAGATATTAAACACGCTAGACAAGAGACCTTTAACAGCTGAAGACATCAACCTTCTCTTTGATGAAGAGAGCAGAAAACGACTCGAAACACTTATAAAAGAGTCTAAGATAATTAAAAAAGCAGTAGGAAATTTAGAATTTTTTATTTTACATGAAAATGAGAGCCGAAAACGCATAAAATAGCGTAAAAAGCTTGACTTTTAAAACATCATAAAGTATAATTCCACCCTCTTTAGAACATTCCGAATTAGCTCAGCGGTAGAGTAGGTGACTGTTAATCACTTGGCCACTGGTTCGAATCCAGTATTCGGAGCCACCCTTTTTAAAACCTTATAAACACAATATTTCAGAGCCTTAAAAATCTATGGTAGTTATATGGTTAGCCAACCTTCTTTCTTTACCCGACTATTGAAATTTAAAATGTTGCACTTTAAACTTGAATTGGCGTCTTCTATAGACATAATAGCCTAAATTTTTATTGTGGATTTATTTTTAGAATTGGCGAGTTGTAGTATTAAAGAGAGCCGTTTTTTCGCTCCCTTAATGTTATCAAATATTTAACTATCCGTTTTTAGCCGACTTTGGTACAAAAACTTGCTCAAAAATTTGTTTTGCGGTTTTCCAACGATCCTCTTTAGAATCCATCATTACGATAAGACAATCCCTACCGTTCTTTTTCGCTCTTGCGATAAGGCATGCTCCGGCTTTAGATGTATACCCAGTCTTTACCCCGACGGCATATTCATAACGACTAAGAAGACGATTGTGCGTATATGCAAAAAACCTTTTATTATTGTTTAATGAAGAATAAGAATGCTGATTTTTTTTACTAATTTCATTAAAATACTTATTCTTAATTGCATATTCGGTCATTTTTAAAAGGTCGCTCGGCGTTGAATAATGATCTTTATTATCAAACCCACACGGATTGGTAAAGCGAGTACTTTTCATCCCTAATGCTTTAGCTTTAGCATTCATCATCTCTACAAAACGCTTCTCACTTCCACCGACGCCAACCGCGATTGCTTTAGCGGCATCATTGTCCGATTTTACCATTGCCGCTATAACTAGGTCTCTTAGCCTGATAACATCACCCGGTTTATATCCGGCAATAGTAGGTTCTACCTGAACAATCTCATTTGTAATCGTCACGGGGCGGTTCAAATCCCCCTGTTCAATCGCAATTAAAGCAGTCATAACTTTTGTAAGACTAGCCGGTTTCAACTCTTTATGCGCCTCTTTGGCATAAAGCATCTGATTGGAGGTCATATCTTTGACCAATAGAGCACCCACATTTAGTTTGTTTAACTGCTCTTTATTTATATTAGCAGAAGCGCTTATTGACAAGCCAAATAATAATATATAAAAAAATTTAATCATGCTCTCCAAACTCCTTAAAGCTTTTCAATTATTCTATCTTAAAACGGCTTATTATTTTCATCAATTTAAAAAATAAAATAAAAAAATCATACAAATAAGCATTTTAAACCGTCTAAATCCACTGTAATTTACTATTTATGAACGCATATATCAATTTTCATAGTAGATTCTAAACAGTCAAAATTCAAAAATTAACATAATTTTAATCACTAATAATATAAAATAGTTTAAAAAATAGGAGTAAATTTTGCTAACTTTTAACTCTTCTTCGGCTTTAGAGCAAAAATTTAAACTCTTTCTTCTAGTATGAAAAATTTATTTTTACTCCTTTTTTTAATCATTAATGCGGCTTTTGCAAAAGACATATTACCTATCTCTCGTTTTTATTCTGTCGGATTTGTGAATGATTTTATTGTATATGAAAATTTATTATATGCCGGAAACGACATGGGAACGGTTGATATATTTGATATAAAAACTACAAAACTTATAAATCAAATTTCACTTCCGCCGATTGCATCTTCTATAAATAAAATCATCCCTGCAGATATACTCAGTGTGGATTATCTAAACGGCAAGGTGCTCATACTTAGTGTTGGTGAAAGCGGGTATCGTAATGTTTGGATATATGAAAAAAATATGTTAAAACAGATAATAAATGAAGATAAAAAATTAACTATTAAAGAAGCCCGCTTTGTAGATAATGAAAAAATAGTGTTAGCGACACTTGATTCCGACATTATATTACATGATACATCGGAAAAGTATAATTTATACCGCTCGAATATATCGCAAAGTACAATGGGTGACATTTCTCTAAGCAGTGATAAAGAAAAAATTATTTTTTGCGATGAGAGCGGAGAGGTAAAAATTATAGATGCTAAAAGTTCAAATATAATTAAAAGTTACTCATCACAAAATGTAGATAATATTTTTAGAGTTGCTTATGGCAACGGAGTCGTAATTACGGCAGGGCAAGATAAGCGAGTTGGAGTTTATCAGCCAAACCAAGAAGCATATCATATTAAAAGTGACTTTTTAGTCTATTGCGTAGGCATAAGCCCAAGTGGGAAAATCGGTGTATACTCAAGCGGGCAAGAGAATGTGCTGCAACTTTTTGACACCAAAACAAAAATAAAGCATGACCGCTTAATCGGTCATAAAAATGTTATTAATCAAATCAAGTTCGTAAATGAAAACGAACTATTCAGTTCAAGCAGAGATAATTATATTTTACGATGGAAACTTACGCTATAATCACTCTCCTAGTGTAATTTTGTAACAAAATTATCACAATTATCACAATTCAACTCCATAATTAAAAAAACTTATATTAAAATAGTATTATAATAAATATCATAAAATAATTATAAATAAACTTTAAGGGTCATGCGTGGAACAGAAAACCATAATCATTGTTGAAGATGATGAGATAACAGCACTAAACTTAAAACTATCTCTACAAAAATATGATTACAGTATTATTTCAATTTGTGACAGTGCTGCTATGGCAAAAGAAGAGATAGAGACCTTTAAACCTGATGTTATTATTATTGATATATCCCTACAAGAAAGCAATGACGGAATTGAGTTGGCTAAAACAATTAAGCAGCATTATGCAATTCCTTTTATATATTTGACTTCTTACAGCGACGATGAAATAATAGCCGAAGCAATAAAAACAGAACCTTACGGCTACATAGTAAAACCATTTGATCCCTCTTCACTCCACGCAACAATACAAATGGCAATTTTTAAATTTGATGTGGAAAACCAGAGATTTGCAGAATTGAGTAATTCAAAAGTAGATGAACAGAGTTTAGAAAAAATGCTCTATGCAAGAAGAGAGTCTAACAAACCTATTGTTAAATTTGGGGATGCGTATCATATTGACATATCAAAAAATGAGATATTTTATAATAATGAAAAACTCAAACTTACAAAAAAAGAGAGCGCTATTTTCAGACTTCTTGTCGCAAAGCTAGGACACACTATCAGTTTTTCTCAAGCCATAAATTATGTTTGGGAAAATCATGATGCCACCGAAAACAGCATAAGAACGCTTGTATGGAGACTTAGAAACAAACTTCCTACAGACATTATAAAAAATGCCTCAGGAATCGGCTACTACATTGAAGAGTAGTCGAACTCTTTAAATTATTTCTATAATCACATCCGCCACTTCTATGATATCGCCTCTACGAATTTTAGCTCTTTTTCTTAACTCAAATTCACCGTTTCTTCTTACATGTCCCTCAGCAACTATAAACTTAGCCTCAGCTCCGCTATCAACCAAATCTAAAACTTTTAAAAGTTTATAAAGCTCTATATACTCATCATTTAAAATATACTTCATTATACCTCTTTATCCAAAATAGAAAAACCCAAATCGTACATCGCCTTATCTACCATCTCTATAGCTCTAGCCATTGTTTTTTGAGAAATTTCAGGTAGCTCCCCACCCCACATTTCCTCTGCTTCTTTAAATCCTTGAATCATTCCTTCTCGTCCCGCACGAAACCTATCTTCATCTTTACCTGCTCCGTTTATAACAAAGTCAGCTATCCTCTGTGATGTCTGATTTATACCGAAAAAACCATCCTCGCTGACTAGCTCCGCAGCCTCTTCTTTTGAAAGTTCGGCTATTGGTTTCCCGTTATAGCCTATACCTTTGAGAAAAGTTTGAAAATCATCATACTCTTGCTTAAAATTACTACTTTTGCTACTCATCGTACCTTGAATAGAAGCTGAATTAAAAGCAATCGCATTCGCATTTTGCTTGATTTGTTCTCTAATCTCTTGAACCTCATCTTTTGATAATTTTTCGGTAAAAAGAGGCTTAATTGCCGACATCTCTTTTGTAGAACTCAATGCACCGATATTTGATGATACTTGCATAACAAATCCTTTTTCTTTATATTTGGTATATTATATCGACTTAAATACGACTTGTTTAAAGTTTTTATTTTTATACGCAAAATTTTAAAACTTAGGCTATAATTCTTTTCGATGAAAGATTTTGCGTGTGAGTTCATCTATAGTATACTCTGCTAGACAAACGACTCTCCCTATATTTTGACTCCACTTCCAAAAGAAGTGAATTTTTACCACAGAGGTACTACACATGGCAGAATTGCTAGACGGATCAGTTAAATGGTTCAATGAAGAAAAAGGTTATGGTTTCATTCAACAAGAAAATGGCGGAAAAGATGTATTCGTACACTTTCGTCAAGTAAATAGAACAGGTCCAGGTCGTGTTTCTCTAGCTGAAGGTCAAAAGGTAACTTTTGAACTTGGTGAAGGTCAAAAAGGTCCTCAAGCTGAGAATGTAACACCTCTATAGGGTTTTACTTTGCAGGCTTTGTGCCTGCAGATTTTCTACATACGCTTTTTTTTTACTCTTTAAATCAACTTGGCTCATACACTCTTTAAAAAAACGAAACTCTTTTTAATAAAACTGCTATTTTCATAAAATCTATGTGCGTCTTCTCTTGCAAAACCGGATGACAAAACTATATTTTCACACATACCCATTTTTGCATAGTCATGCAGATACTCAAGCATCATTGCTCCATATTTTTTACCTCTATGCTTCTCATCCGTAACTAAATCAAAAATAAAGAGATGTCTTTTATGGTACAGATTAGTTTGAACAGCTACACCGGCATAGGTTATAAGTCTTTCATCTTCCATTATGCCAAACATCTTATACTCCATACTTCGCATCTCATATATCAAATCTTCAAATTCATTATATGACAAAGTAGTACGAAGCTGAGATACAACTTCGTAAGCCATTAAAAGCTCTTTTAAATTCAACTCTCTTATTTGCATCTGTACACCCACTAAGAAATTATGAAATATTATAGTAAAATACTATAAACAAGGAGATGCGTGAGAACTCTATTTTTAACAATAATTGCACTATTTCTATTTACAGGATGCAGCGCAAAAGAGATTAATGAGGGAATAGAAAGCATAAGCGGTGATATATCAAATGCTTTTGAAAAAGGAAAAGACAAATCGGCAAATTGATAATAATGCGTTTTTAAACAACAATTAGCTACAATCGCGAAAAATTATGGGTATGCTTTAGCTGTACCTAAACGAGAGAAAAAATCATGGTAACAGTACAAAATTTAGTTATGCGTTATGGAAATAGAGTTCTATTTCAAGACATAAACCTTAAACTTGACCGTCATAAAAGATATGGTCTTATCGGTGCAAACGGTGCCGGAAAAACAACATTTTTAAAAATACTTTGCGGTCAAATAAAAGAGTATGAGGGTGAAATTATTATCCCAAAAACAAACAAAGTCGGGGTTTTAGGGCAAAATCAATATGCTTATGAAGATTTTACGATTGCCGACGCTGTTTTATACGGAAACAAAAGACTCTATGACGCTATTAAAGAAAAAGAAGAAATATATGCAACGGGTAATTTTGAAGATGATGCCGTAAACGATCGTCTTGCAGAGCTTGAGACCATCTGCGTTGAAGAAGACCCGACCTACGAGTATGATGTAAATATTGCAAAAATCCTAGAAAATGTAGGTATCCCTGCAAGCAAGCATAACGATCTTATGAGCACGCTTGACAGTGCCGATAAATTTAAAGTTCTTTTGGCACAAGTTTTATACCCAAAACCGGATGTTCTATTTCTTGATGAGCCTACAAACAACCTTGATATCCAAACTATCAGCTGGTTAGAGCATGAGCTTCAACGCCATGAAGGTACTATGGTAGTAATCTCACACGATAGACACTTCCTAAATGCCGTAGTTACAAATATTCTGGATGTTGATTATCAAAAGATTCGTGAATTTACGGGTAATTACGATGACTGGTACATAGCTGCAAATGTTATCGCAAAACAACAAGAACTAAATAACGCAAAAAAAGAGAAAGAAAAAGATGAACTTGAGGCTTTTGTTCGCCGATTTTCAGCAAATGCTTCAAAAGCAAAACAGGCAACTTCAAGACAGAAAAAACTTGATAAACTTGTTATAGATGATATAAAACCATCTTCTAGAAGAGACCCGAGTATAGTATTTAAACCAAAGAGAGTTATGGGGGATGAGGCATTAAATATCATCAACATAAACCACTCTTACGGCGATAATGAAGTTTTAAAAAATATAAGTTTAAAATTTGAGCCGGATGAAAAAGTTGCACTTATCGGTCCAAACGGTGCCGGTAAAACAACGCTTTTAAAAATAATCATGGAAGAGATGAAACCTACTTCAGGCGAAATTCATTGGGGAGCAACTATTGAAAATAGCTACTTTCCTCAAGATACGGCAGATATAATCAAGGGTGATGGAACTCTTTATGATTGGTTAAGAGGGTTTGACCCAAAAAGAGAGATTGCAGAGATTAGAAACTGTCTGGGGCGTATGCTTTTTAGCGGTGAACAGCAAGAAAAATCAGTCATCAGCATTTCAGGCGGTGAAAAACATAGGATGATGCTTAGTAAAATGATGCTTGAGGGTGGAAACTTTTTGGTGCTGGATGAGCCGTCAAATCACCTTGACCTAGAAGCAATCGTAGCACTCGGTGAAGCTCTTTACAATTTTAAAGGCAATGTTATCTGCGTTTCACATGACCGTGAGCTTTTAGATGCATTTGCAAATCGTGTTATAGAACTTAGAGCGGACGGCACTTATGTAGATTTTAAAGGCTCTTACGAAGAGTTTGCAGAAGCTAAAGAAAATGGACAAATATAGAGATTTTTTAGGGCTTGGGATTGCAGGTAACTTTGCACTCCATCTTGCCCAAGCCGGCGAACTAGAAGATTTTAAAGAGATTATCACCGCCGATGAAGCGGCTCCAAAAGGGATGTTTCCTTTTTATCTGCCAAAAAGTGTTGAAACTGCAAAAGATATTTTAAACACCTACCCTCTTTCAAGCTCTGCTATCAAACTGCCGAGTGAAAATGTCAATGTTCAAGCTGAACCCGAAGTCGCTCTTATCTGCGATTTAGAGTATACAAATAACAAACTATCAAAGATAATCCCTACTCACTTCGGAGCATATAACGACTGTTCTATCAGGGTTGCAGGGGCTAGCAAAATCAGCGATAAAAAAAATTGGGGCGAGAACTCTAAAGGGATAAGCCAAAACTTAATCCAAATAGACAAGTTTTATGACGGCGGGATTATGGATAGTTACTCGATATGCAGTTTTTTAAAAAGAAATAACCAAATCCATGCTTACGGAGAAGATGTAGAATTAAACGGTTATAGTTACTTCTACAAAAAACTGCTTGATTGGATGGTTAATCAGGTAAATATCCAAGAAAATTTCGGTCCGTTAGAGCCTCTAAATGAGTATATTTTGAGATGTGAAAATCCGGCTAAAGCCATTATCAGCATCGGTGCAACGAGATATACCCACTACGGCGAAACCACATTCCTAAAAAATGGCGATGAAATATTTGTAGTGCTTTATAATAAAAATAAAACCTCATCAAGCGAGGTAATTTCAAGTATTCAAAACAACCTTTTTGAAGATAAAAGCATGAGCATTTTAAGACAAAAGATATTATTTTAGTAATATAACTTATCCGACAAATCTATAACCAATACTTGTTTCAGTTCTAATTCTTATTGGCTTGGATGGGTTTTTTTCTATTTTTTGTCTTAATTGATTAACAAAAATTCTTAAATAATGTATCTCCTGCTGATATCCGATACCCCAAATTTCTTTTAGTAACCAATTATATGTTAAAACTTTGCCTTTATGTTTCATAAATAGCTTCAATAATTCAAATTCTTTAGGTGTACACTTTAGTTCCATACCATCAATATAAACTAAATGATTTATAAAATCAATCATTAAATTATCGCTTTCTAAAATTTGTGAATCTATATTATCCGTTTCACTCCTTCTTAAGGTTGCTCGTATTCTTGCGAGTAACTCACCTGTACTAAAAGGCTTTGTAACATAATCATCTGCCCCATTTTCCAATAGTTCAATTTTAGAAATTTCATTATCTCTAGAGGATATTATTATAACTGGAACCTTTGACCAATTACGAAGCTTATCTAAAAATTCTCTTCCATCCATATCCGGTAAAGCTAAATCAAGTAACACTAAGTTTGGATAACTTGTTGAAATCAATTGTAAGCCTTCTTGAGCCGTAAATGCTTGTAAAACAGCATAATTACTTGCATTTAATGTTAACATTAATAGTTTTTGAATAGATTTTTCATCATCAATAATTAAAATTTTTTCTTTCATGGCAAATTCTTTGGTAAGTATAAATTAGCTATAAATTTTATTTTGTCTATGCTCAAGGTTAATTGACCTCCATGAATTTCAGCAATCAATTTAGCTACATGTAATCCCAATCCAAGACCTCTGTGAGACTTAGAATTAGACAGTCTGCAAAAAGGCTTTGATGCATTAATTATTTCATGTTCGGTAGGAATCAAGCCTTTGTTACTAACAATAATTTCTACACCTAAAGCTCTTGTAAAAACTATTACTTCAACATCATATCCGTATTTAAATGCATTATCTAATAAATTTATTATTGCTTGTTCAATCAAAATTGCATTAGCACCAATTATTGGAATATCACTAATATTTGTATATGTTGCTAACTTCTCTTTTTCCGTTTTTATTAAGGCACTTCCGATAATATCTTGAATATCACAAAACTCCCGTTTAATATTTAAAACACCGTTTGTCAGTTTAGCGGAATTTATAAGATTAGTAATTAACTTATCCATATCCTCAGCATTTTTATCGATATTTTCTATAAGTTCATTTTGATCTTCTAAAGAAAGTTTTAAATCGCTATTTAATAAACTTGAAGAGCAACCGCTAATAGCCGCCAATGGAGTTCTTAGTTCATGTGAAAGAGACTCTAGCAGTGTATCTTCAATTTTTTTAGAAATTTCAAGTTCCTTAGCCAAAGATGCATTTTTAGCCAATTTATAAACAATTTGACCGATAATAAACATAATAATAAAACTAATTAAATAGTTCGTATCATGAACCATAATCTCAAATCTCGGCGGAATAAAAAGTACATCAAATAAAATAATTGAAATTATTGAAACCATCGTAACTTCATTTTTTTTATTGTGAAGTGCTGAAAATAAAATAGGAATCATAAAAAACATAGCAATATTTAATAAATTTAAAACATCATAAAGCCATAGCGATACAACGGTTGTAACTACCAATATCACTACACTTTGAATCAATTTATTATTTTTAAATGACACTGCTTATTACCTTATATTTCTGCTCTTCTTGAAACTCCAATGAGTTTTTCATGTGGAAAATTATAAAAACTTGCAAAACTAGGCGAAATATTTTTGACCAATGAAAAAAGTTTCCAATGAAGTTTTTTTGAAACAATCTCCTCATCACCATAAAAAATAGTCCGCTCTTCAATACCTTTTTCTTTTAAAATTTTTTCCATATTAAGTATTTCCATATATCCTACATGAATTAGCAACAAGTCAATCCCCGTTGATAACGGTAAAAGTTCACTATGCACACCTAAGGGCTCACTTGAGGGTTTAACGCTTACTATAATATTTCTATCATATATAATACCATTTTGAAACATAGTTTTTGCAATATATGCTGGGATACTATCAGCTTGTCTTGCAAAAAATAGAGCAATACCTTTTATGTGAATTCCATTTTGATATTGTTCATTATACTCTGATAAAAACTTATCTTTTGATATCGGTGACAATGATTTATAAAGGCGTTTTTGCCCTTGCGTGTAGAGTATTATCAATCCAAGAGGAATAGACGCAATAATCAAAGACCAATAACCGCCATGTGGTATTTTCATCCAACATGACACAAAAAATATAAAGCTTGTTGCTCCTGATACTATAGCAAACAACATTTTTATTTTTTCATTTTTATAGGCAAATATAAGCGTCATTAATACACCTGTAACACTCATGGCTCCAGCAACAGCAAGTCCATAAGCGGCAGCCAATTTACCTGATTCTTGGAAAATAAATAGCATCGCAATGACACAAACAAATAAAAACCAGTTTACAGAACCAACATAAATTTGTGAACGAAGTTCATGTGATGTGTAATCAACTCTAAAATGTGGAAAAATTCTTGTAGTCATTGCTTGATATAAAACAGAGAAAATTCCACTTATCATAGCCTGTGAGGCGATAACTGTTGCCATAATAGTTAGAATTAAAAACGGTACATAAAACATTGGAGCAAAATCTTTTGTCATTTCAAAAAGTGGACTTTTAATCGCATCTGGATGAGATAACAAAAATGCCCCTTGTCCATAATAACTTAAAATCAAAGCACCAAAAGCAAAAAGCCAACCTTTTAATATTGGCAATCGACCCAAATGCCCCATATCAGCATAAAGTGCTTCACCACCTGTAGCTGCTAAAAGCACATCAGCCAACATAACAAAAGTGATAAATGGATGCTCTATTGCAAAATTAAGTGCATAAAATGGGTTGATAGCAGCAAAGATTGAAAAGTCTTGAGCTATATAATAAAGCCCAACACTACCCAAGCTCAAAAACCATATAACCATAATCGGTCCAAATGCAGAAGCCACTTTTTCTACACCTTTTTTTTGAACAGCAAAAAGTGCAAAAGCAATAAGGGCTGCTATGATAAGAAGTGTAAGTTTTGGAGTATCCTCATAACCAGGAATAAGAACAATTCCCTCAACGGCGCTCAAAATACTAATTGCAGGGGTGATAACTCCATCTCCTATCATCAAAGAAACACCCAAAAATCCCAAGATAGAAATAATCCCTATAGCTTTGGCATTTTTTAAATAAGGGAGTAAAATTTGCACTAAAACAACTGTTCCACCCTCTCCTCGCTTACTTAGGCTTGTAGCAAGCCAAGCATATTGTATGGTAACAAGTAGCGTCATAGTCCAAAAGACAAATGATAAAATACCATATAAATTTTCAGTCGTTGGTGCAATTAACGCACATATTATGGCTATAGTATAAATAGGGCTTGTTCCAATATCTCCATAAACAACACCTAATGCTTTTACAACCATCATCTCATTTTTAATTCGTTCACTAAATGTCATAAACATCCCTCATCCATCTAAATTACAAAATTATTCTATACTTTATAATATATGGAAAAAATAATATTTGCTTTTAAAAAAATAAAATTAATATAAAAATTTAGAAGCAAAAATATTAGTTATAATATATTGATAATATTATATTTAAGCAATTTTTATGGGAGGTTCACTTATGAACAAAGGCAAAAAACTAGATATTTTCATCGGTGCCGAGATAGAGGATGGATGGGCAGAGGTTGAATCTCCAAGAAAAACAACTATATCGAATGAGGTTTTAGAACCATCTAAGCACTTTTTAGTTTTTAAAAAAGAGAAAAGAAGAGGAAAAACCGTAACCCTTATCGGTGAATTTTATCTAAGCCAAAATGATTCGGAAACACTGTTAAAGAGTTTGAAAAAAAAGCTTGGCTGCGGCGGCACTCTTAAAGACGGGTGGATGGAGTTTCAAGGCGAACTCAAAGATAAACTTAGAATTTTGCTTGTAGAGAGTGGTTTTAGATTTAAGCACGGACATTAATTTTAGTATATAATACTACTAAAAGCCTAGTTAAAATAAAGGGAAATTGATGCCGTATGTTAAAGAAGTTTTAGATTATTTAAGAAGAACAAGCCCCGCTCAAAATGAGTTTTATCAAGCTGCAGAGGAAGTATTGGAGTCGCTTAGACCTTTAATATCACACTATCCCAAATACGCAAAACACAAAATTATAGAAAGAATTGTAGAACCTGAGAGACAGATACTTTTTCGTGTAAACTGGCTTGACGACAAAGGTGAGATTCAAGTAAACAAAGGGTATAGAATTGAGTTTAACTCTGCTCTTGGACCGTACAAAGGCGGTTTAAGATTTCATCCAAGCGTAAATGCCGGGGTTATTAAGTTTTTAGGGTTTGAGCAGATTTTCAAAAACTCTCTGACTGGGCTTCAAATCGGCGGAGGAAAAGGCGGAAGCGATTTTGATCCAAAAGGCAAATCCGACAATGAAATTATGAAATTTTGCCAAGCTTTTATGAGTGAGCTGTATAGACATATAGGAGCGACTACGGATGTTCCGGCAGGAGACATAGGAGTAGGTGCAAGAGAGATTGGATATATGTTTGGAATGTATAAAAAACTATCAAACAGATATGAGGGCGTCTTTACCGGCAAGTCTTTAAAATGGGGCGGCTCTTTAGTCAGAACCGAAGCCACAGGGTATGGAGTAGTATATTTTGCGAAATATATGCTTGAGGATAGAGGCGAGAGCTTAGATGGCAAAAAGTGTGTAGTTTCAGGAAGCGGAAATGTTGCACTGCATACAATCGAAAAACTTTATCATCTCGGAGCACTTCCCGTTACATGCAGTGACTCTAACGGTATGATTTATGACGAAGAGGGAGTCGACTTAGAACTTTTAAAAGAGCTAAAAGAGGTTAAAAGAGAAAGACTTAGCGAGTATGTAAAACAAAGACCAAATGCAAAATATACTCCGGTTGAAGAGTATCCGCATGGATGTAACGGTGTTTATACAATTCCATGTTTTGCAGCTTTTCCGTGCGCCACACAAAATGAGCTAAACTTAAATGATGCAAAAAATCTTATTGCAAACGGCTGCCTTTGCTTAACAGAGGGTGCAAATATGCCATCAACAAATGAAGCGGTTAATATCTTTATTGAGTCTAAAATCTGCTATGGACCGGGCAAAGCCGCAAATGCAGGCGGCGTTGCCACAAGCCAGCTTGAGATGGCTCAAAACGCTTCTATGACTAGCTGGAGCTTTGAAGATGTTGATGCCAAACTAGCCAAAATTATGAAAAATATCTATGTAAATGCAAGCCAAACTGCAGCAGAGTTTGGCGAACCGACTAACTTGGTTTTAGGTGCAAATATTGCAGGATTTAGAAAAGTAGCAGATGCCATGATAGAGCAAGGATTAGTTTAACGATACTCATTAACGGACTTTACGCGCTCTCTTTTGCAGCCGTGTGAGGGGTTGCCGTACTAACATTTGTAGTTATATCGTATCTATCCCTTCCGCTCTCCTTTGCACCATAGAGCATTTCATCGGCACGACTTATCAACACCTCTTCATCAAGCGCTTCATCGGCTATGCAACAAGCTACACCGATGGATACAGTCAAAAATTTATTCACCCTAGAACCTTTATGCTCTATTTTAACACCTCTTATTAAATCACAAATATTGGCAGCTACCATTGCACTATCTGATTCAGATGTTTCGCTAAGTAATACTCCAAACTCTTCCCCGCCAAGCCGAAATACGAAATCACTCGGACGGTTAAGGGCATCTTTTAAAACTTTTGCGACACTCTTGAGAGCTTTATCCCCTTCTATATGTCCGTATGTATCGTTGTATTGTTTAAAATAATCAATATCAAGCATCATAAAAGTTATATAACTATGAGTTCTTTTTGCTCTTTTTATCTCTCTCTCATATACAAGATTAAAATACCTTCTATTATATAACCCCGTTAAGGAGTCTGTATATGAAGCATTTTCTAATTTTTTATTTGCTATTTTTAATTTTTTTGTGGTTATCTCAAGAGTCGCTTGATCATTTTTAATACTCTTAAACACATAATATGAAATTATCATAACACCAAAGATTATTATAATCAAGACAGCGCCTACTTTTAGTAAAATTGATTCATACAAATTTAAAAAGTTTTTTCGTTCATACTTAGCAATGTCTATTTCATAATCAATCAACTTACTTACTACATTATAAATATGTGTGATTTTTTTCTCAACATTATTCATCAACAAATCTTTTACATTGTAGCCATCTTCAATAGCTTTTAGTATGCTAAGAAAATATTCATTTGTTGTTTTGATTTCTGCTGCCGCATACTCCACATACGGGAATTCTTCATACCTCTTAAAGTGATATTCATAATTTTTCCACTCATTTTCAACTGTTTTTATAGAAAGTTTTATTTGTAATTTTACCTCGTCGGGAGTTATTTCAGAATTTTTAGCCATATAAAGAGTATTGGCTAAATTTCCACGATAAGATTGAAGAATTCTATTTAGTTCAATAACCGGTACAAATGAGCCGAAATAGAGCGAATCCAGATTTTTTTTCATAGAGTTTAAATTTATCGCACCCATAACCCCAATGATAAGGAGACCGATAGTTACGATTATAAATATAAAAAAAAGTTTACTTTTAAGCTTTAAAGCCTCTATAAAATTCATTTAACTCCCTAAAATACATCTTTATATCAAAGCAAAGAGTATGCCAAATATAAAAATCATTGTATAGGTTCATAAACCTTTGGCACTCTTTTATGATAAAATATGTAATATATAAAATTATCCATAGAATGGCTATTTAAAAAAATTACAAAAGAAGTCAAACAGCAGTTATGAATGAAAAGTTAAATTTTATAAAACAATTATCTTTTTTCAACTCGCTTGATAGCGAAAAATTAAATCTTATTGATGGCATATCAAGAATAATTACTCATCCGAAAAACTCAATACTTTACTATGAAAATGATATAAATAATAAAATATTTTTTTTAGTATCAGGTCTTTTAAAAGTATATAAAATAGATAAATTTGAAAATGAAATTTTTCTCTACTATATACATAAAAACTCTCTTATCTCCGAGCTTACGACATTAGACAATGATATGATACGCTGCTTTTCAAATGCCGAATTTATGGAAGAGAGCGTTGTTTTAGAAGTTGATTTTTCAGAATTTAAAGCAGAATTTTTATCCAAAAATATATTAAACAATGAATTTATAAATGAGATACTGCTAAAAACTCAACAGCTTCACTGCGTTGTAAACAGGGAATTAGTTTTTGATGCAACCGCAAAAGTTGCTTTTTCTCTATGTGATGATTTAGAGATGTTTAACACACTCAAAAGACATGAAGTCTCTTTTATGCTCCACATCCAGCCCGAAACTCTCTCTAGGGTTTTAAACAAACTAAAAAGAAGTGCCATAATTGATATTGAAAATTCAAATATCGTAATTCTAAACAAAAAAATGCTACAAAATATATACAGAGGCGATGCATAATGATAAAATCAAACAAAATAAGTACAAAAATCAAACTCATAGGTGCATTGCTAATATTTTTAATGGCAAGTGTGATAGCAACAACCATATATCTAAATCAGCAAAATATAAAAGATGCTTTACTTATAAATATTGCAGGGAAGCAAAGAATGCTTACTCAAAAGATAGCAAAAAATATTTTCTACACACACTACAACTCATTAAAAGATTTTCATGAACTTGATGAAGCGTGTAATGAATTTATAGATGGGTTAAACACATTAAAACACGGTAATCAAGACAAAGGAATACTTGTAGTACCGATATATGAGATATCTAATCAACTCCTAGAAGTTAGCGAGTTATGGGGAAATTTTCACAAAGATGTTGAAGAGTTTAAAAAGCTAGCAAACTTAAGCAGTGAAAAAACAAATGAGCTTGAGAAAATTGTTGCTTCAATATACAAAAACAACGCCACGCTGCTAAATAATGTTGATAGACTTGTAACCATGTACACAAATCACAGTGAAGATAAGACAAACTTTATCAAAAGTTTTCAATACTCTTCAGGAGCTATACTTTTTGTGCTATTTATCTATTCGCTTTTGCAACTAAAATCTATAGAATCTCATGTTGATTCATTTATGCAATACTCAAAAATGCTCGTAAACAATGAAGATATATCAAACTTGGTTCCTCTAAAAGTTGAAGCAGAGAGCGAGAGCGAAATCGTTGAAGTTAGCGATACCATAAACTGCTTTATAAAAAAGATAAATTCTGCCGTAGATTACTCAAATGAAGCACTGCTTCAATCACAAAAAGCTTCATCTAAGCTAGAAGAGCTGACCGATGAGTTTGACACGATTTTAGATGAACTAAAAGATAAATCATTGGCGTTTAAACATCTAAACAATAGTGAAGATATGGTTATAGAATCAACAGAAGAGCTGATGAATTCAACAAAAAAGCTATCAAATTTAAAAAAAGAGTTAGATAAACTCATCAAAAGCTGCCAAGAACTAAAATAATAAAAAATTAAGCATAAATTCTAAAAGCTTATTTTTATCTTAAATGTTACTTATGTAAACTTTTTTTAAAAAAAATCAAATTTAAGTGGCAAAAACTGTCAATTTGACTCAAGTCAAAGATTTTAGAAGCTCTAAAGTGATATTATAAATTCGTTAATGGACACCTTAACAAAATATCGAGATGTAGTAGTTCTATACTGCTATGTTTTAAAAAAATTATCATATAGGAGAAAATATGTCACTTTCAAGAAGAGAATTTCTTAAAAGTTCAGCGGCAGCATCTGCAGCAGCAGCAATCGGTATGAGTGTACCGGTAGAGCTAGAAGCAGCGGCAGCAGAGGCTGAATGCGACTGGAGATGGGACAAGGCAGCTTGTCGTTTCTGTGGTACGGGTTGTGGGATTATGATGGCAACAAAAAACGGTAAAATCGTTGCTGTTAAAGGGGATCCAGCTGCGCCGGTAAATCGTGGTCTTAACTGTATTAAAGGGTATTTTAATGCTAAAATCATGTATGGTGCGGATAGACTTACTCAACCGTTACTAAGAGTTGATGCTAACGGCAAATTTGACAAAAAAGGTAAATTTGCTCCGGTATCATGGGAAAGAGCTTTTGATGAGATGGAACTTAACATCAAAAAAGCACTAAAATCTGGCGGACCGGAGGCTGTTGGTGTATTTGCATCAGGTCAATACACTATCATGGAAGGTTATACGGCTCTAAAAATGATGAAGGGCGGATTCCGTTCAAACGCAATAGATCCAAATGCTCGTCACTGTATGGCATCTGCGGTTGTTGGTTTTTATCAAACATTCGGTGTGGATGAGCCTTCAGGATGTTATGACGATATCGAACTTACAGATACAATCGTAGCTTGGGGTTCAAATATGGCAGAGATGCACCCGATCCTATGGTCTCGTGTAACTGACAGAAAACTTTCAGATCCAAACAGAGTAAAAGTTGTATCAATCCAAACTTATACTCACAGAACTTCTGACTTAGCAGATATCGAAATAATCTTCTCTCCAAATACAGATGGTGCTCTATGGAACTATGTTGCTAGAGAAATCGTTATGAGAGATGGTGCTGAAAAGATTATTGACTGGGATTTCGTTAAAAAACATATGATTTTTGCTGCAGGTCCTGTAAATATCGGTTACGGTATGAGAAGAAGCGATGAAAAATCAGTAAAAGAGGGTAAATATACAGCTCTTGAGATGGAAACAGTTTCTAAAGAGATGAGTAAAAAAGTTTCTGCTAAAGAAGCACCTGCACTAGCTCCATACGGTTACAAAGAGGGTGATGTTATGACTAATGTCGCTGGTACTTTAGGTCACTGGGAGATTTCATTTGAAGATTATAAAAAATCTTTAGAGCCTTATACACTTGATTACACTGCTAAAATTGTAAAAGGTGACCCTGATGAAAACATTGAAGATTTCAAAAAGAAACTTCAAGCATTAGCAAACCTTTATATCGAAAAAGGTAGAAAAGTTGTATCTTTCTGGACAATGGGTATGAATCAACATACTCGCGGTACTTGGGTAAATACACTTTCATACAATGTTCACTTCTTACTAAACAAACAAGCTAATCCTGGTGAAGGAGCGTTTTCATTAACTGGTCAACCTTCTGCTTGTGGTACTGCTCGTGAAGTTGGTACATTTACGCACAGACTTCCTGCCGATATGATGGTTGAGAATCCTGCACACAGAAAAATCACGGAAAACAAATGGATGGTTCCAGAGGGAACTCTAAATCCGGTTGGTGTACAACATATTATGAAAATCCACCGTGATATCGAAGACGGTTTAATCAAATTTGCATGGGTAAATGTTTGTAATCCTTACCAAGATACTGCATCTGCTCACCACTGGATTAATGCAGCGAGAGAGATGGATAACTTCATTGTAACTTCTGATGGATACCCAGGTATTTCAGCAAAAGTTTCTGACCTTATCTTACCGTCTGCTATGATTTATGAGAAGTGGGGCGGATACGGAAACGCTGAGAGAAGAACTCAACTTTGGAGACAACAAGTAATTCCAGTTGGAGATGCTATGAGTGATACATGGCAATGGGTTGAACTTTCAAAAAGATTTACTGTTAAAGATGTTTGGGGTGAATATAAACCATCGGGTCCAAGAAAAGAGGCTCTTCCAAGCATGATAGAAAAAGCAAAAGCTATGGGATATAACGAAAACACTACAATGTTTGAGATTCTTTTTGCTAATGATATTGCAAAATCATACAAACTTGACCAAAATGATCCGATTCAAAAAGGATACGACAATACTGAGGGTTATGGAGACAGCAGAAAAGTTGTCGGAAGTGACGGAAAAGTATTTGAAGGTTACGGTTTCTTTATTCAAAAATATCTTTTTGAATAAAGAACTGCATTTACTCGCGGACATGGGCATGACCTTGCACCGTTTGATGTGTACCATAAAGTTCGTGGTCTTAAATGGCCGGTTGTTGACGGTAAAGAGACTCAATGGAGATTTAACGCTAAGTATGACCCGTATGCAGCTAAAGCAACTAAAGAAACAGGCAATTCACATGCATTCTACGGAACTCTTGCTAAGAAACTCAAAAGCGGTAGCTTAACCGGTGTAAATAAAGACAGTGCGGAAAAACCATTGACTAACAAAGCTAAAATATTTGCTCGTCCGTACATGGATCCACCGGAAATGCCGGATGCAAACTACGATATTTGGTTATGTACAGGTCGTGTACTAGAACACTGGCACTCAGGAACTATGACTATGCGTGTACCTGAACTTTATCGTGCCGTTCCTGAAGCTCTTTGTTATATGCATCCAAAAGACGCAGAAGCTAAAGACCTTAAACAAGGCGGTTCATGTTGGGTAGAATCTCGTCGCGGCAAAGTAAAAGCAAGGGTTGAGACTCGTGGTAGAAATAGACCTCCAAGAGGTTTAGTGTTTGTTCCATGGTTTGATGAAAAAGTATTTATCAACAAAGTATGTTTAGATGCGACATGTCCAATGTCAAAACAGACAGACTTTAAAAAATGTGCTGTAAAAATTTACAAAGCATAATTTATTAAATTAAAGGAGAAGTAGTTTTTGGTTTATATAAAAACTACTTATATAAAATGAAGAACAGAACAGAGAGTGATAGAAGAAAATTTATTTTGGGCATGGCTCGCGGTGCCGGAATAACGGCGCTGAGCGGATTTATATGGAGTGCTTATGTTGATGAAGTCACGGCTTCACAACTGCTACTTCGTCCTCCGGGAGCTATAAAAGAAAAAGATTTTCTAAAAACTTGTATCAAATGCGGGCTTTGTGTCGAAGCGTGTCCGTACGATACTCTATTACTTGCAAAACCTGGTGATCATAAACCTCTGGGTACGCCGTATTTTATACCTAGGGATATTCCTTGTTATATGTGTCCAGATATTCCTTGTGTGCCGGTATGCCCTACTGGCGCACTCAATGAAAAGAGCGTTACGACAAACGGTAAGCTTGATATAAATATTGCTGAGATGGGGCTTGCTATTATTGACAGAGAAACTTGTATAGCCTATTGGGGTATACAGTGTGATGCATGTTATAGAGCTTGTCCGATACTAGGTAAAGCTATAACGGTTGAGTACAGCAAAAACGAAAGAACCGGTAAACATGCATTTTTGACACCGGTCGTTCATGCTGATGCTTGTACAGGATGCGGTCTTTGTGAAAAAGCTTGTGTTACTGAAAAACCTGCCATATTTGTACTTCCTAAAGAGGTTGCAATGGGTAAAGCCGGTAGCCATTATGTAAAAGGTTGGGATAAAGAGGACGAGAAGCGTTTAAAAGATGCTACCGAAATTAAATCTACAACAGAGATAAGTAAAGGTACGGCTATTGATTCTTTAAATAGCGGGATAGGAGGTTTAGACAAATGAAAACATTTTGGAATAAATATCGCTATCTGTTTTTTAGAAGAACAACTCAAATAGGTTTATTATTTTTATACTTCGGTGCAAATGCGTGGGGATGGACTGTTTTAATGGGAAATCTTAGCACATCCGTTTTATTTAATACTATTCCTTTAAGTGACCCTTATGCGGTATTACAAATGGTTGCGGCAGGTGCCGTGATAGCGACGGATTTGATTATAGGTGCTTTAATAATTACTATGTTTTATTTAGTAATCGGTGGTCGTGCTTTTTGCAGCTGGGTTTGTCCAATAAATTTGGTAACAGATGCAGCAGCACTTTTAAGAAGAAAAATTGGCGTTGACAATTTTGCTAAGAGACAACCGGCTACTAGAAATATAAGATATTGGGTTCTAGGATTAAGCTTAGTAATATCACTTGCGATGGGCGTGGCGGCTTTTGAGTTTATTTCACCTATCTCTATGCTTCATAGAGGAGTAATATTCGGTTTTGGTTTTGGATGGGCAGCGGTGCTCATTATTTTTCTTTTTGACCTTTTAGTTTTAAAGAATGGTTGGTGTGGACATATTTGCCCACTTGGTGGATTCTATTCATTAGTAGGCAAAAACAGCTTAGTAAGAGTACATCACAATGAAGAAAATTGTACAGAGTGTATGAAATGCAAAGTTGTATGTCCTGAGCAGCAAGTTTTATATATGATTGGTAAAGAGAGCATTCCCGTACTTTGGGCAGCATGCACAAATTGTGCAAGATGTATAGAGGTATGTGATGATGATGCTCTTGGTTTTTCTATAAGAAAACTAGTAAATGATAAAAAAAAGGGAGAGTAATAATGAAAACAATGATTAAGATATCGGTTGGTTTAGTTACTGCAGCACTACTAATAACTGGTTGTGTTAGCGAGGAAAGCGCTAAATCTTCACAAAAATTAGCAGTTGGAAAAACAGTTAGTGAAGAGTCTTTAGGTTTAAGAAAGACGGATATTTACACTGAAGCCGGCACAATAGCTGATAAAACTGAATATAGAACGGCGCAAGCTACAACAAGTTCTAGAATTAAAAGAGCATTTCAAGATGCTCCGCCAATGATTCCACATGATACAACCGGTATGTTGCCTATTAAAACAGGTAACAATCAATGTACAGGTTGTCACATGCCTGAAATGGCTACTGCACTAGGTGCAACTCCGATTCCTGTATCACACTTTACGGATTTTAGACCTAGAGCTAAAATTGTAAACGGCTTAGCTGTGGATACAGTTGATAACTACAAGAATGAGACTAAAATCGTTAAAGGAGATCAGCTTCAAAATGCTAGATTTAACTGTTCAGCTTGTCACGCTCCTCAATCACAAGGTAATTTGGCTTGTGAAAACACATTTGAGCCTATTTTTACAAGCAAAGACGGTGCAAATAAATCAAGTTGGAGCGGCAGCAAGTTAACTGAAGCTCTTGATACTGTTGGAAAAGACAGCGTCGTAACAAAAGATGATGTTGCAAACAAAAACTCTAAAGCAGGCAGCTTAGGCGGCGCGGCTCATTGATGCAAAGAAGAGAGCTATTTAGCTCTCTTGCTTCATCCATAACCGGTAAGAAGCAAGAGAAACCATTAAGACCGCCCTACTTTAGTGATGAATCTCTTTTTCATAATGAGTGTAACAAATGCGATGCCAAGTGTGCCACTGTTTGTGAAGAAGATATAATTAAAATTGCGGATGATAAAACCCCATATCTAACTTTCTTAAATGGCGGTTGCACTTATTGCGATAAATGTGCTCTGTCATGTGAGTTTGGAGTTTTAAAAATTGAGGATAAAAAATCAATTGGGGCAATCATCTCAATTGATAAGAAAAGTTGTTTAAGTTGGGGGCATACAATGTGTTTTTCTTGTAAAGATCCTTGCTTGGATAAAGCAATAGATTTTAAAGCTATGTTTATGCCGACAATCAACGACAATTGTACATCATGCGGGTTTTGCATAAGCAGATGCCCGACAGATGCAATAAAAGTAAGGGTGCTATAATGAAGATAATTACAATTTTGATGTTATTTTTAACACTACTTTTTTCACAGAGTATCAAGCAGCCTGCATCAAAATTTACTTCAAGCGGTTCAGTTGTAGACTTATTATATAAAGATGGCAAAGTATATAGTGCTACAAATGCAGGCTGTGTAGATATTTTTGATTATCAAAGCAAAAAACTGATTAAAAAGATTGAAGTTGAAAAAATAGTAGATTTTACCGGAGATAAGATTGATGCAAAAGTTTACTCCATAGATATTATTGATGATAAAATATTGATTTTATCACAAGATAAAGGTGGATTTACGAGAGTACATATCCACCAAAACGGAAAAAATGAGCTTTTGTTTGATCATTCTAAAACTCTCGCTGTCGCAAAAGCTAAATTTTTAGATAACAATACAATTCTCTTAGCACTTCTTAGTAATGAGTTGATTTCATACGATATAAAAAAACGCTCTAATAACTGGTTAATTCAAGTCTCCGGTGCAAGATTTTCTGATTTTGCACTAAATGAATCAAAAAGTGAAGTTGTTGTCGCAGATGAGAGCGGAAATTTAAAAATTCACAATACTAAAGACGGCAAACTTATCAAATTATTAGCCGGGGAAAATTTAGACAATGTTTTTCAGGTTGATTACAAAAACGGTATTATCGCGACAGCAGGGCAAGATAGAAAAGTTGTAATTTATACTCCAAAAGTCGGCTCAGCTTACCACATAAAATCCAATTTTTTAATTTACAGCGTTGGATTGTCTCCGAGTGGGAAAGTTGTAGGATACTCTAGCGACGAACAGAATAATATATCGATTGTTGATACTACCACAAAAGCAAATATAGGCAGATTCGGCGGTAACAATATGACGCTTACAAAAGTAGTTTTTATAAACGAAAGTGAGTTTCTAGTTGCGAGCGATGACAAAATCATTAATCTATATAGTGTAAAATAGGTTTATAAAGTAACTCAAATAATAAAAGGAAATAAAATGAATATATCGAGCATAGTAGTTCAAACAGTACCAAAATATCTAAATGAAGTGGTACAAAGTCTAAAAGATTGTGAAGCTTGTGATTATCATATGCATGATGAAAAAGGTAGAATTATTGTAACTATCGAAGGGGAAGGCGTTGCCGAAGAGCTTGAAAAGTTAAGAGTTATTGAAGCTATACCGCATGTTGTTACGGCTGATATGCAGATGGCATATAGTGAAGACGAACTTGATGCGCATATGGAAATTATTGAAAACGGTGACGCTGTTCCTAAAATGTTAAATGATGATACTATTGATGTAGCTAATATAAGTTACAACGGAGATTTAAGAAAAAAAGACGATTTAGCGACATTCGCTAAAAATTTCGATAAAACAGAGAGGTAGATTTTGTCTATTGTATTTGAATCAACTATAAAAATGGTTGAAGGTAGCAGAAGTGAATGGTATATCGAACTTAAAGATACTATTAATGATACTATTGAGATATGTAGTGATTTGCAAGAGTACTCTAAAAAAATTGAAGAGCTTGGAAAATTACATGGTGGTATCATAGATGAAGTTAAATGGAGCAAAGATTTTAATGTTCACCCTATTATTATAGATAATATTAGATTTGAAATGTCTAATCTTCAAAGAGAGTTAGAAGATGAGATTGGTGAACCTCTAATAGGGGAAAAGCATTAAATTGGAAGCAGCAGCTATAAAAACATTAAGATATCTAAGCGTAGCCGAAATAGAGAAGCACTTAGAAGATGTTGAGTACATTATAATGGCAGCCCCTGCACCGGATAACTTCAAAGAGACTCCAATCCATTTTACTATATTTTTAAACACTTCGGACAACCTGCCAGAAGATATTCAAAGGGCTGTTTTTGATAAATTTTTAGATGAAGAGGGTATAAAAAATCCGATTGAAGTTATGAGCCAGATAATGCCTGTTGGGTTTTCAGAGGGAGTACAAGAGACTCTTATGCCTATGCTCTTAGTAAAACAAGAAGATATGAGAAACATACCTAATACGCCTATGTTTGTTATAGATTTTCTAGCTGATTCCAATAATTTTGGCGAAGCAAAAGATAAGAATTTAACAGGTTGGACATATTCTTATAACTGAAACTTCTTATTGAAGGGTGTATCCTTAGATTGCCGCGCCTCTTTTAGAGGCTCGCAATGACAATTGTTGGGATTGCCGTGCTACGCTCGCAACGACTGTCATTGCGAGAAGCGAAGCGACGAAGCAATCTATAACTCCGCTAAAGCCTCTATTTCTTCTACGGTTTTTGCAATACATGAAGATAAATTTTCACATCCATCTTTTGTAACTAAAATATCATCTTCAATTCTTATACCGATTCCACGATATTTTTTAGGCACGGTTTTATCATCTTTATCTATATAAATACCCGGTTCAATCGTTAAAACCATTCCCTCTTGCAGCGGTATCTCTCTATTTTTAGCATCTCTGTACGGTGCGGGGTCATGAACATCAATTCCCATCCAATGACCTATACCGTGCGGGAAATATCTCTTATGTTTTTGTTTTTTGACAAGTTTTTTATAATCACCCTTTAATATGCCAAGCTCAATCATACCTTTTGTAAGCAGCTTCTCTGCTTCTTCTTGAAGTTTAGTTCTTTTAATATTGGGCTTTATCATGCCGATAATTTTTAGCTGTGTATCTAAAACAAGATTGTATAACTCTTTTTGCGGCTCTGTGAATTTTGCACTTACGGGAATTGTTCTTGTAATATCGCTTGCATAATAGTTGTGCTCACAACCTGCGTCTATAAGAATTAGTTCTCCATCTACAAGCGGTTTGTCATTTTGTATATAGTGAAGAGTATTTGCACTATTCCCGCACGCAACAATAGATGTGTAGGCATCACTATAAGCTGAATTTCTTCTAAATTCATGCTCAATCTCCGCTTGCAGCTCATACTCATATTTACCATTTTTATCAAAACGCATTGCTCTTAGATGAGCCTTTGCGGTTATGGCTATTGATTCTCTGATTGACTCAATCTCTGCCGGAGATTTGATCAATCTCATTTTTTGTATAAGTTTTGTAATATCTTCTCTTATTTCAACATCTTTTATCAACATTAAAACCTTGTTGACATCTCTGTTTTTAGAATTTATATCAAAATATAGGTTTTTTCTACCATTGCTAAGCTCTTTAAATTTCTTTTTTAAATCATCAATTAAATAAACTTTATCAACCAAAAATCTTTTCTTCGCCTCTTTTTTACCTAGCCGCACACCTGTCCAAAGCTCCAATAATTCATCTTTTTTTTGGACAAACAGAACCGTTTTAACTTCGCTTTTCGTTTTTAAGAATAGCAAACACGCGTTATCTTCCTTAAAACCGGTTAAGTAATAAAAATTGCTATCTTGTCTATACGGGTGCTGGGTGTCATGCGAACGAGTCGTCTGCTGAGCACTAAAGACGACCCCCACCGAATCATTTAATAACTTCTTGGCTAAAGTATCCCTTCTTTTTTTATACTCACTCTCTTGTATCACTTACAAACCCCGTTAAGCCACTCTGTGTTTTGAGAAATTATTTTAGACAAAGCACTATTTAACGCCTCTACCCCACCCTGCGCATCAAGAGTTTTTGCATCTACCTTTGAGTTAAAAGTTTTAGTCGCAATCACGCTGTTTGTTTTGGAATCAATCAATGATAAAGATATTACCACATACGCATAAGAAGTTTTCATATCTTTGCTGAAAAACTGCATAAACTCTTCTATATTTGTTTCCAAAATCAGACTGCTTTTACTTCTTGATTTTGATGTTTCCACACTGCTAAAAATCGCCGCTTCTCTTATATTTTTGAGTAGCTCTGAAGTTATTGAATTATTTGGCGACTCTTGCCATTGTGACTGCGCGTAAGAAAAAACTTTGTTGTCCGACTCCGTATAATCCATGCTTAGAGACATAAGAGAATTGGAACTAAACGCTTGTGCAACTTTCAGCGACTTGTCTCTGCAACCCTCGGAAACTTTATCCATTTTAAAAGATTCGGTAACGACTCTATATTCCGTTACCGGAGGTTTAACTGTTGCACAGCCGCTCATTAACAGCATTAATATAATTAAAATGATTCTCATATTACTTCTCTCCCGGACCTTTTTTAATTTGTTCTTTCATAAATATAATATCACTTGGACTTCTATCATGTTTACCCAGCGTATCTTCTATTTTTATAATTAAATTCTGCATCTCAAAAAGCGTATTGTTCATGGTAGGTAAAAGATCGCTGCTCATCTCTTTTAGATTAAAATCACCGCTTTGCAATGCTTCTTTGAATGTATTCATGGAGCCTGCAATTCCCGCATAGCTTTTCACGATTGAACCAAAAGAGGCAGATATATTATTTTCCCATCCAATACTATTATCTATCAATTTCTCAACGCGAGGCATCATCTCATCTATTTTCTTAGAAGCGCTATTGAGATTTTTCATAGTCTCTTTTACATTTACAATAGTTTCATCATCTAGTATTTGATTCATTTTAGAGACGAAAACAGCGCTGTTTTTTAATAGCAAAGAAAATTCTGCTTGATTCTCTTCTTTTAGCAACTCTTTTGTTCTTTGCAGTGTCTCAGACAAATTGAGCGTTACATCCCCGAATGTATTTTCAAGTTTTATAAGCAGAGAAGGAATTGTTTTTATAATAGGATACTCTTCTCCTTTTTTTCTTTCAAGAAGAGAAGCGCTCTCATCACCGAAACTCAAATTTATATAACTAAGTCCCGTAATTCCCTGTGAAGTAAGCTGCGCAACCGTAGATGACTTTATCGGGGTGGTCTTTAAAACACTTATTAAAACTTCAACCTGTTCCGAGTTTTTTGGGTTAATATTAAGTGCCGTTACTTTTCCGACATTTATTCCCCTATATTTTACGGGAGCATCCAGATTTAAGCCCAAAACCGACTCATCAAAGTATATAGCATACACTTTCATCTCAATCTCTTTAGCCGGTTTTAAAAGCCAATAACCGAATCCTATCATTGCAGATAAAGCAAAAAGTACTAAAAAACCTACCAAACTATAATTTACTCTATTATTCATAACTTCTTTTCTCTTTTGCATAACTAGTATTTTGCTGTGTCATATACTTTTGATTTCCATGAAAAAAAGTTTTTATAAACTCATTCTCAATACTAAATATATTATCTAAATTACCCTCATAGACCACTTTTTTATTATCAAGAATAGCAACTTTATCAACGGTATCATAAATTGATTTCAAATCATGCGAAACCATAACAATCGTTAAATCCAAGAGTTCACGAAGTTTTAATATCAAGGCATCAAACTCTCTGGCTGAAATCGGATCTAGCCCGCTTGTAGGTTCATCCAAAAAAAGAAGTTTCGGATCCATAGCAAGTGAGCGCGCCAAAGCCGCTTTTTTTTTCATTCCGCCGCTTATTTGAGACGGGTACAAGGTGGCATCACTTGCCTTAAGTCCGACGATGCTTATCTTAAACGCTACAATTTCATTAATCATCTCTTTCGATAAATCACTATATTCTATAAGCGGCAAGGCTATGTTATCCCTTATATTCAACGATGAGAACAAAGCACCCGACTGGAACAAAACACCCCACTTTTTTCTAAGCTCCATTGAGTTATCATACCCAATATTACTAAGCTTGTGTCCTAAGATTTCAATATCTCCGCTATCAATTTTCTGAAGCATTACCATCTCCCTAAGAAGAGTTGTTTTGCCGCATCCGCTTGGACCTAAAAGTCCATAAATGCTTCCCTTGGGAACACTTATATTGATTCCGTCATGAACGACCCTGTTATCAAAAAGTGTTCTTACATCTCTTACTTCGATAATGTTTTTCATTATATTCCCAAATTTGTAAAGGCAATTGAGAAAACCGCATCACATATAATAACGGCAAAAATTGATTCTACTACACTCTTTGTTGTATTAAACCCTATACTTTGAGTGTCATCCTTAACTAGTAGACCTCTGTATATTGCTATTGAAGCTATTAAAAAAGCGAAAAAAGGTCCTTTTGCAATCCCTACGAAAAAGTGTTTTACACCGACAGCCTCTCTAAATCTATCTAAAAACATATCCGTCGTAATACCCAAATCTAAATTTGCAACAACCATTCCGCCAATAACTGCCATAATATCCGATATAAAAATAAGTATCGGCAGAGTAATCATAAGTGCAGCGATTTTAGGAATAACCAAAAATTTATATGGATCAAAACCCATTGTCTGCATAGCATCAAGCTCTTGGGTTATCTTCATGGCGCCTATTTGTGCAGTAAATGCAGAACCGCTTCTTCCTGCAATGACTATTGCCGTAATTAGCGGTGAAAGCTCTCTTAAAACCGATATACCTAACATATCTACTATAAATATATTTGCACCGTATAACTTTAGCTGATATGCTGATTGATATGCCACAACCAAACCGATTAAAAAACTTGTCAATGCAACAATGCCGAATGCTTTTATTGCACACTCATTCATTTCAAAAGCTATCTCTTTATATCTTATACTTTTATATGCCGTAAGAAAGTGCATCTTATTTGCAAAAAGCTCACCCATAAACGACATAAATGATATAAAACTAAGATAATTTTTATATGTATTTTCACCTACTTTTTCTATAAAGCCTCTTTTTCTACGCTCTGAAATTTCTCCACAGTTTAATTTCTGTTCCCTAACTAATTCAAGCATATCCATAATCTCTCTATCGTCACAAACAAGCTCTATATGTAAACTACTGTTGAAAGAAAACTGTTTTTGTAAATTGTTTATAAAAATAGAAGCAGCGCTATCTAAAAATTTTAATTCAGATAAATCTATAATTATGTCGCGAGCTTTGCTTAAATCAATAGAATCAATTTTTTTCTTATGCTTTGTGAGATTATAAAGAGTAAGCTCCCCCTTGAACTTCAAAGAGAGCTTATTGTCAATGAGTGTAATATCTAAAGACGAGTCATTCATGCTAAAGAGGTTAAAAATCTCTCTCTAAGAGTTTGTTTACTTTTAGTATCGTTATAATTCTATCTTCTTGTTTTCCGACGCCGTCAATCGCGGTATCATCACCGTTAGCGGTTTCAGGTGCAGGTCCGATTTTTGATTTGCTGATTCTAATAGCCATCGTAAGTCTATCTATTACAAATCCTGCGATGTCATCTCCGTGTCTCATAACAATAAATCTTGTCTCCTCATTATGCTTTTTAGGGCTTAATCCGAATTTCAAACGAAGATCTATAAGAGGTATAACAGCACCGCGCATATTAAAAACACCTACTACATACTTTGGAACTTGAGGAACTCTTGTCCACGGAAATGGTTTGATAATCTCTTGAATTGCCAAAATTGGAACCGCATACTCCTCATCCCCGATTACAAATCCAACTAACTGAACTATATCATCAGAGCGTTTTAAACTATCTTCCTCATGTTTTCTTTGTTTGCTGATTACTTGTTTTAATTTATCACTCATCTTAATAACTCCGATTTAAAGTTAACATTTCTTTGAACCACACTTGAGAGGTAATCCGCCGAATACGGTTTTGTAATATATTCTACCATTCCGGATTCAACACCGCGCATACGATCAGATTTACCCGTGCGAGATGTTACGGCAATCAGAGGTAAATTTTTGTAGCGGTTATATTTTTTAATCTCAATTGCTAAAGAGTATCCATCCATTCTCGGCATCTCGATATCTACCAACATTGCATCAAAATTATAATCTCCCTGCTTTAATATACTAAGCGCCTCTTGTCCGTCACCTGCTTCAACCAAAGTTATTCCAAGCGGTTCAAGAGCTTTTCTCATAATGGTTCTATCCGTTTTAGAGTCATCGACAATCATAACCGTATAATCACTCGCTTTTGTTTTTTCACGCGTTGACATCGCCGCATCGGATGTAGTATCTTTTAGTGCAGTTACTTTAACACGCTTTGCCATATCCATAATCGCTATAACATCCACAATCAGCGTTACCCCACCATCACCGCGAATTGTAGCTCCTGCAATACCCTCAATACCTTTTAGGAACTCTCCGAGAGATTTGATAACTATCTCTTCTTGTCCTACCAATGTATCGACAATAAGTCCTAATTTGCTTGTACCCAAACCGAGTACGACTACATAAGCATATTCACTTGAATCTAAAATGCGTTCAACTTCAAAAATATCTCCGATATGAACAAGAGGAAGAATATCTTCACGCAGTCTCATAACCGAGCGACCTTCAACAGTGTAGACTTCATCTTTAGAAATTCTAACAGTCTCTAAAACCGAAGCTAGCGGAATAGCATAATGCTCCTCTTGAACACCGACTAAAAGTGCCTGAATAATTGCTAAAGTCAGTGGGATTTTAAGCTTCATTGATGTACCGACACCGACTTCGCTATCTATATCGATAATTCCGTTTAACTTCTCGATATTTGTTTTTACAACATCCATACCTACACCGCGTCCAGAGACATTGGTTACAGTAGCTGCAGTAGAAAAACCCGGTTTAAATATAAGAGTAAACGCCTCTTTATCACTCATATTATCAGATTCTTTTTGGGTGATAAGACCTTTTTCTAAAGATTTTCTCTTGAGCATATCCGCATCGAGACCTTTTCCGTCATCATCTATTTGAATAACGATTTGATTTCCCTCGTTATATGCTTTTAGCTTAATCGTTCCTGTTTCATTTTTACCCTGTTCGGCACGAATCTTAGGTATCTCTATTCCATGGTCGCATGAGTTTCTAATAATATGAACTAGCGGGTCGCCTACTTCCTCAACGATTGATTTATCAAGTTCCGTCTCTTCGCCGTATAACTCAAGTTCTATCTTTTTATTTAATTCCCTGCTTAAATCACGAATCATTCTTGGAAACTTGTTAAATACCTTGCCGATTGGGAGCATTCTTGTCTTCATAACCGCTATTTGGAGATCTGTAGTAACAAGAGATACGATAGACACAACTTGATTTAACTCCTCAAGAAATCCTTCACCTTCATATCGTTCTTCAACATCATCGTTGATTTTAATAAGTCTGTTTTTGGCAAGAACAAGCTCCCCTATAAGATTCATAAGGTGGTCAAGTCTTTTAACATCAACACGAATAGTTTGCTCTACCGTTTGTGCTTTTTTTGCAGGTGCAGCAGCTCTAGCATCCTCTGAATCACCTAAATTACTACTGGTTGGAGCAGGTTTTAAAACAGGTGTTACTGTCATTGGAACTTTTATAACAGGCTCATAATCCTCTTCGGCAAACTCATCTTCTTGTTCAGATGAAGAAGTATTATTGCTTCCTTTTTTAGCTTCTCTTTTGACTTTGTCTTCAGCCTGTCTCTGATTTAGAAGTCTCTCTATCTCTGCTTCTAACTCATCAGCGCCCATATTTTCATAGTCAATCTCATCATCTGTATCTACAAACTCAATTTCAGGTTCAGGTTCTTCCTCTACTTTTGGAGCTTCTTGAGATACTGGGGTTTGAATATTTCCGCTTCCTCCTACACATCTGTCAAGTCTTGAAACACAAGCAGAAACATCAACGCCACCGTCAGCACTTGTATCACGAATGATATTTAAGAGTGCTTTCATAAGGTCAATAGACTCTAAAATAACATCCATAATATCCGGTGATATTACTAACTCTCCATGTCTTGCTCTATTTAAAACATCTTCCATGTGATGAGTCAAATGCGTTAAAACATCAAAATTTAAGAACGATGAAGCACCTTTTACCGTATGCGCAACACGAAATATTCTGTTTAAAAGTTCTAAATCGTCAGGTCTAGTCTCTAACTCAACCAAATCCTGATCTAGCTGTTCAATCAACTCGAAAGATTCAACTAAAAAATCTTGTAATATCTCTTGAAATTCATCCATATTTATACTCCTATTTCATATGTGCACGAACAACTCGCGCCACTTCGTTATAAAATGAACTTGCTTGGAATTTAACCAAATAAGCTTCACCGCCGGCTTCAACACCTCTGAGTTCACTAAAGTGATCACTGATTGAAGAGTTAAATACGATTGGAATGTTACCGAATCTTCCATCTTCTTTGACATTTGATGCAAAGTGAAAACCGTCCATTCTAGGCATCTCTACATCCGAGATAATTATTTTCAAATTTTTAGATATTTTATCTCCGTACAAGTCATATAATTCATCTAGTTTTTCTAAGCCCTCTTCTCCGTCCATCGCTTCAAGAACATTAAAACCCATTTTTATGAGTGCTTCTTTTACAATTTTTCTTGCCGTTGAACTATCATCCAAAACAAGCGCCAAACCGGAAAAATTTTCAATTTCTGCAGCGTTATACTGTGTATCAGGCTCATAAAGACCTAAATCCTGAACAACGCTCTCCAAATCCAAGATAAGAAGAACATTGTCACCTTCTATTTTGGTAACACCTGTTATCTTGCTTCCCTCAGCAGAGGCATTATTGCTCATAAAAGACGCCGGTTCTATATCTGCCCAATTTACTCTTCTGATGCGTTTTGCTTCATGAACTATAAAACCGATGAGTACATTATTAAACTCCGTAATTACTACTCTCGAATTTTTTTCAACTCCCTCAGGCTCACTGATTTTCATCCATTTTGCTAAATTAACGACAGGTATAACTATGCTTCTTAAATCAAAAATACCTTCAATAAACTCAGGTGTACCCGGAAGTTCAGTCAATTTCGGCAGCTTAATTATTTCACGGACTTTTGATACATTTACCCCGTAAATACCTTCATAAACTCCGCCTTTTTCTTGTTTGAAAATACGGAAATCTACAAGCTCCATCTCATTTGAGCCAACTTTTAATGAATCTTCTATATTCATACTTTAAATCCCTTTTGAGAAAATTTTCTCTTCTAAAAACTCTATATCTTGTGTCGATTTTACAATAAAGTATCTTTGATTGCAAGCAAAAGCACCTAAATTAAAATATATAAAATTTTTTAATTTTATAATTTTATTTTGATGGAAATGTCCTTCAACAAAGTAGTCACACTTATACTTTTCATCCAATCTATTTGACATAAATTTTTCTAATTCCGTAAACTCTTTGCAATCATCTTTTTTGTTCAAATACAAATCCAAGCGTTTTAATATAGAGTGTCCGCTCAAAGAGTCGATAACCTTTAAAATAGATAAAACAAAAGGATTTCTAATCACTGATGAATAAATTTTATACCCTAAATCACTCTCTATATCGCCATGCGCCAGCAGAACTGTTTTATCTTCAAATCTACATACAACGGGTTGAGAGGAGATAGGAAAAATCTTTATATACGGAAATATATTTTTGAGATTAAAATCATGATTTCCCTCTAAATAGATAACTTCTATGATTAAGGATATCTCATTTAAAAGTTTAATTGCCTCTTGATTTGCTTTGTGGGTATAAGGGATTTCTCCAAAGAGAGCATCAAAGATATCTCCCATCAAAAAAAGCTGTGACGGATTTAACTCTTTGTCTGCGATACTTTTTAAAAACTCTAAAAACTCAGGACGGTTATGCGAGTAGTGTGCATCTGCTACAACAAATGCACCGTTTTTTATCTCATGGGACATAAGCTATGTTCGGTACACCTAAATCTTCATCAAAACCCATCATCAAATTTGCATTGGCAACAGCTGCGGATGATGCGCCTCTCATAAGATTGTCTATCGCGCTTGAGATAAAGAGCATATTTGCTTTTCGCTTTACATAAATATCGCAAAAATTTGTTCCTGCGACACTCTTCATATCTACGGGATTTTCGCTAACTCTTACATGTTTAGCGTCTTTATAGAACTCTTTAAGAACCTCAAAAGCATCAAAGTCACCCTCTACTTGAATGTAGATAGAACTTATCATACCGCGAGTAACCGGAACTAGATGCGGAACAAAATGAACCTCATCAAAATCAACTCCAAGTTTTTGTGCAATCTCCGGTGCGTGTCTATGCATAAGCGGATTGTAGGCAAAAAGGTTGTCGTTTACATTTACAAAATGCGTTACATCGCTTAGTTTTTTACCGGCTCCACTCACGCCTGTTTTTGCATCTACTATTATTGGAGTATGCTTTACTCTTCTGCTCATAAACGGCAGAACTCCCAAAACCGCGGAAGTCGGAAAGCATCCCGGATTTGCGACAAGTTTTGCAGTGCGAAGCTCTTTAGCAAATAGTTCAGGTAAACCGTAAACCGCATGTTCTAAGTTTTGAGTGTCCGTATGAGGACAGTAAAATACTTCATAAATATCTTGAGGCAGTCTATAATCAGCAGAGAGATCAACAACTCTCAAACCTTTTTCGATAAGCGGTTTGACATAAGCCATAGCCGTTTGATGCGGAAGTGCTAAAAAAACAAGCTCACAACTGCTTGCACACTTATCAAAGTCTGCTTTTTTAACTTCTAAGTCACAAACCTTTGCAAGAGAGGGATGAAGCTTGTCAAGAGTCGTATTGCCGTCCGTATTTGCAACATAAGAGAGATTAAATTTTGGATGATTTATAAGAATTTTTACAAGCTCAAGCCCCGTATATCCGCTTGCACCTATAACACCTACATTAATGGCACTCAAATACTATCTCCTGATATCTAACTTCAATAACTTCAAACTCTTTTTGACCGTTTGGAAGCTGTACTTTAATATCGTCGCCCTCTTCTCTGCCTAAAAGCTGCTTTGCCAAAGGAGAGTTAAACGAGATAAGTCCCATATCGGGATTGGATTCACATCCACCCACTATGGTATATGTAAACTCCTCATCGCTGCTTGTATCACAAACAACAACGGTTGACCCAAAACTTATTTTAGAGTGCTCAAGCTCACTAGGGTCTACTATTTTTGATGAACCTATAAGCTCGGCAAGTTCAGCTAGTCTTAAATCTATAAGTTTTTGCTGCTCTTTTGCGGCATGATATTCGGCATTCTCTTTTAAGTCACCGTGTTCCAATGCTTCTTCTATATCTTTTACAGTCTGCGGTCTTCTAACTTCTCTTAGATTCTTCACTTCAGCTTGGAGTTTATTATATCCAAAGAGTGTCATAGGCTCAATTTTTTGCATAAATTATTCTCTTTTGTTAATTTTTTTTACAATTATATCAAATTAAATTGTCTGAGTACAAAGTAGTTAGCAAATATTTTAGCAAGAATGGCTTATGCTAAATTTAATGAAATATATGCAACTATTGAAATCGGATTCTTTATTTGGAGGATGTCATGCGAACTATAAAACCTTTAACTTTTAAACTCTCTGCCCTCTCTCTACTCTCAATTATGTTTTTGTTGCCTGTCATGTTGTTAGCACTTGAGGGCGATAATTCGGATGTTATAAAAAAGGAGATGATTGTTGATAAAAATCTGCCCTTATATGAAGTAATCAACAAATCATACATAGCAAATATCAAGCCTATTTTGGAAAAAAAATGTTTTGACTGTCATAGCAATGCAACCAAATTTCCTTGGTATTATAAAATACCCGGATTCAAACAGATGATTGATTATGATATTAAAAAGGCTAAAAGAAATATAGACATGAGCAAGGATTTTCCTTTTATCTCTCGTAACACTCCGCTAAAAGATTTAAACAGTTTAAGAGAAATTATTATAGAAAACGATATGCCGCCGCTTCGTTATATTATTGCACATTGGGATGCAAGGTTAACCAAAAGCGAAAGGGAAACCATCGTTAAATGGAGCGAGGAGTCTATATCTAAATTGAGAGAGATTCGTTATCAGTGATATAACATATCAACCTTACAACTCTCCTCTAAATGCTCTATCTAAAATGGAAGCTTTTAGTGCTTTATTGACTGCCAATTTTAGCAGTTTATTTGACACTCATTGTTGACAAATCAAATTCTATCTTTTCATCTTCACACTCTATGGTTATGATGCACTTGCTTTTACTAATCTTTTTTGCTTTTTTTATGTTTTGCAGAAGCGTAATATTCTCTTTTGAGATCGGGTCGTGGGCGTAGAGTGTTTCATTTTTTACAAAAAACAGCCTTCCGCCTCCGCATCCGTCACCGACTATTCCCTCGCAAATAAGCTCATTATTGATATCAGAACCATGAATCATCTAAACACTCCTCTTTGGCTTCATTTATAAACTTGTTAAAATCTGAACTGTTTTTATCTACCGTTTTGTACTCTTCATAAGTGTACTCTTTAAAAATCTTATCATCTACACATTCGCACAATGAAGCATTGTTATCGTTTTTGCAGGTAGAAATCATCTCTGATTTTTGGTTTTCGTCCCATCCGATATAGCTGTTGTAGTATGGGTATAAAGTCCACACGGCAAATACTACGGTTAAAACTATATTTACTATATACTCTCTTTTTTTAGTTTCAATATATTTCTTTATATCGTAAGAGATAAGTATGAGAAAAATTATCTCCAAAGTTATATTAAACCAATCACTATTTAAAAAATCAAACAAATTTTTCCCTTATTTTGAGACTATTTTTTTAACGGCTTCGCTGCACATGACAAGTCCAAAAGTAGCCGTAACTCCGACAAAACTGCCTTTTTCTTTTACTATCGCCTCTTCTGCGCTGAATATTACTTTATATTTTTTATTAAAGCCTCGTTTTTTTAGCTCATAACGGATTTTAGAACCAAACTTATCGCCGTAACTTTTCCATACATCGCCCACTTGAACTTTTGTAGGGTCAAGCCGTTTTGCCGAACCAAATGATGAGATTAGTTTTTTATGACATTTTTGGGCAAGTGCTAGTTTTGCTTTTATATCGTCAATCGCATCAAGAACCAAATCATACTCGTCAAAATTAAAATCCCATACCCACTGCTCATCTATTTTTACATTTATAATCTCTACATGTGGATAATGTTTTTGCAAGGCTTCGACTTTTATCTCACCATCGTGCAGCTCCGACCACATTTGACGATTTTGATTTGTCTCATCATAAGTATCAAAATCTACGATTGTAATGTGAACTACGCCGCTTCTGCTTAAACAATCAAGACAATGTCCGCCGACTCCTCCGACTCCTAAAAGTAAAACTTTTGCATCTTGAAGTTTAGAAAAATCATCTCCTAAAAGAGATTTTATTCGTTCGTGTTTCACTTTTACTCTATCCACTCTTTGAGTCTATCCATACTTTTATATGCGCTCATATCAAGCTGTATCGGCGTTATAGATATATTTCCCTCTGCTATCGCCTCATAATCGCTTATACCCTCATTGCCTCTGCGCGCCGCAAAATTTAGCGGATGAAGTCCAAGCCAGTAGTACTCTTCGCCTCTAGGATTTCTATGAAGATGCGAATCATTTGCGTACATTCTATATCCGGCATAAGTTATTACCATCTTCGCATCTTTTGATGCCTCTACGGCTGAAGGAATATTTACATTCAAAAACTCTCTCTCCGGTAATGGAAAAGAACCGTTTTTTATCTTTAAAACCAACTTTTTGATTGTCTCTTGTGCCAACAAAAAATCGCCCTCAGGATTTGTAAAATCCATTACTTGAGAGATGGCAATTGAGGGGATATTATGCAAAACTCCCTCCATCGCTCCGGCTGCAGTTCCCGAGTATGTAATATCTTCACCCATATTTGAACCGCGGTTTATACCGCTGATGAGCAAATCGGGTTTAAAATCCACAAATATCGTACTAAGGGCAAGATATACGCAGTCACTCGGCGTTCCGTCGTCAAGCTTAAAAAAACCGTCCTCAATACCTATAAAGCGAAGCGGTCTAATGAGAGTGAGCGAATGTCCGCAAGCCGACTTCTCATTTGCCGGAGCCACGACGGTTACATCGACACCGTCTAGCTCTTTAAGTGCTTTTACCAAACAAAGCAAACCGTTTGCTTCATATCCGTCATCATTTGTTACTAAAATTTTGTATTTATCTGTATTTTTCATAAGTCGCATTTTAGCACACTTGACATTACAACTTCTATTAGTGTAAAATTACGCCATCAAAATGTATGAAACATATCTTACACTATTCCCAATGCACGATACAAGAAATGCCCACAGTGCAAAATCAAAAACATTAAGGTAGCCGTCTTATGAGCGAAATCGATTCACAACAGCCTCGCAAAAACAGTAACAACAGTAACAGTAACAACAAAACTAACGCAAAAGCAAGAACGCATAAACCCGTAAAAGGTGCTAGTGTTGAAGATCTTCGTATTAAAAGTATAGAAGATTTAACAGCTATGGCTGTTGAGTTAAACATCGAGCAGCCAAATGAGCTAAAGCGACAAGACCTTATCTTTGAGATACTAAAAGCTCAAACTGAGCAAGGCGGTTTCATCCTCTTTAGCGGTATTTTAGAAATCATGCAAGACGGTTACGGTTTTATCCGTTCTATTGATAAAAGTTTTGATGAGAGTATTAATGATGCCTATGTATCAAACACCCAAATCAAACGATTTGCTCTTCGTAACGGGGATGTTGTTACAGGACAAGTTCGCCCTCCTAAAGATCAAGAGAGATATTACGCACTTATAAAGATAGAAGCTGTTAACGGTTTACCCCCTGAAGAGAGCAAAAAAAGACCTCTTTTTGAAAATCTAACTCCGCTTTACGCAACAGATCAGATAAAACTTGAGTATAGAGAAAAAGGACTGACGGGTCGTATGATGGACTTGTTTGCTCCTATCGGCAAGGGTCAGCGCGGACTTATCGTTGCACCTCCAAGAAGCGGTAAAACGGAACTTTTAAAAGAGATTGCTCACGGTATCACTCACAATCACCCAGAGATAGATTTGATGGTTTTACTTGTTGATGAGAGACCAGAAGAGGTAACAGACATGGAAAGAAGCGTCAAAGGTGAGGTTTATAGCTCAACTTTTGATATGCCTGCGAAAAACCATGTAAAAGTGGCTGAAATGGTAATAGAAAAAGCAAAAAGAAGAGTTGAACTTGGCAAAGATGTCGTCATTCTTCTTGACTCTATCACTCGTCTAGCCCGTGCTTACAACACCGTTACACCATCAAGCGGCAAAGTTTTATCAGGCGGTGTGGATGCAAACGCTCTTCATAAGCCTAAAAGATTTTTCGGAGCCGCTAGAAATATAGAAAACGGCGGAAGTTTAACCATCATAGCAACTGCTCTTGTCGATACGGGAAGCAGAATGGATGAAGTTATCTTTGAAGAGTTCAAAGGTACGGGTAACTCGGAGGTTATCCTTGATAGAAAAATTGCTGATAGAAGAATTTTCCCTGCGATTGATATACTTAAATCTGGAACGAGAAAAGATGAACTTCTTATCGGTCCTGAAGTTCTACAAAAAGTATTTATTCTTCGTCAAATGATTCACAAACAAGATGATGAAGTCGAAGCGCTTAAATTTGTTTACACGACTATGGGTAAAAAACCGACTAATGCAGAATTTTTAGAAAGCATGAATCCAAATCAGTAAACTATGAAAGTTGGTGTATTTGATAGCGGAATCGGCGGTTTAACGGTTGTAAAATCACTTTTAGAAAACAAACTCTTCGAAGAGATTGTCTACTTTGGCGATACTGCACGGGTACCTTACGGTATAAAAGACAAATCAACTATCATTCGTTACGCTATCGAAGCTGTCGAGTTCTTTAAAAATTTCAAGCTTGACCTTATTATCGTTGCATGCAATACCGTTAGTGCCTATGCGCTAAATGAGATGAGAGAAGTTTCGCCCTGCCCCGTAATAGGAGTTGTTGAAGCGGGAATTTTAGCAACGGCAAATGCGCTCAAAGATAAAAACTCAAATATCCTAATCCTTGGAACAAAAGCAACCGTTAACTCTAAAGCTTATGAGATTGGTTTAAGGGCTGAGGGTTTTACAAACTTAGAAGCAAAGGCGACAGGACTTTTTGTCCCTATTGTTGAAGAGGAAATTTACGAGGGCGAAATTTTAGAAGCTGCTTTTAAACACTACTTTGGGAGTGTTACAAAACCCGATGCCGTCATACTCGGCTGTACGCACTTTCCGCTAATCACAAACGCACTAAAAAATTATTTCTCCAAAGATACTATATTTATACACTCCGGCGATGCAATTGTCGAACAACTTCAAAAAAGCTTTTGTTTTGACACAAAATACGAAACGACAAAACTAGAATTTTTTGCTTCTGAAAACCCTGAATCTCTAAAAACTATAGCTAAAAAGTGGCTAGACCTATAAAAAGAGTGTAACCTTTTTGAAATAATTTGGCACTAAAATTGTGTCATGAAAAGTAATTTACCAAAAAAATGGATACAAAATCTAAGAGTTTTAGATGTTGCGTTTCAACCAATCTTAAACATTCACACCGGAAAGATTTTTGCAGTTGAGGCACTTCTTAGAAACTATGAAGAAGTGGGATTTAACTCTATCTTTGAACTTTTTGACGAAGTATATAAAGACAATTTACTCTACTCTTTTGATTTAAAACTGCGAAAAAAAGCTTTAAAAAAATTTATAACTATTGATGGTTATGAAAACATTAAACTCTTTTATAATCTTGATAACAGACTTCTTGAGATGCCGGATTTCTCAAACGGGAATACAAACAAACTTTTAAAACGCTACAATGTAGATAGAAACAGTGTCTGTTTTGAGATTTCAGAGAGATACGAAGTATCGAATAACTCTAATATGCAAGAGATTCTTAACCACTATAAAGATGAAAAATTTTGTATAGCGATTGATGATTTCGGCGTAGGTTACTCCGGTTATAAACTTCTCTATGAGTGCAAGCCCAATGTTATAAAAATAGATAGATTTTTTCTAAGCGGTATACAAAACGATATTAAAAAAAAGATTATGACTAGAAGCATAACGCACTTAGCCATTCAACTCGGTATCAAAGTGATAGCCGAGGGAGTTGAGAGCAAACAAGAGCTTTTGGCTTGCAGAGATATCGGCTGTCATTTTGTTCAGGGTTATTTGGTTCAAAAACCGACTACAAAAACGGCAGAAATTTTAACTGATTATCCGCATATATTGGATATTTTAAATATAGAAAAAAGAGTTATAGAAAGCAACTATCAAGTAGAGACATATTTGGACAAAAGAGCTCCTATTTGTGTTAATGCAGATATGAATCTAGTTCTTGAATATTTCCGAAAAAATCCACAAATGGATTTAATCACTGTTGTAAATTCAGATAATGAACCGATTGGTATCTTACAAGAGAGCAAAATTAAAGGGTTTATCTATTCGCCATACGGCAGATCTCTAATAATAAACAACGGCACAAAAAATTCAAAACTCAAAAATCTTATACTTCCTTGCGGCATTACGGAGATAAACTGCAATATGTCAACCATAATAGAGCTTTTTTCAAACAACCCGGAATCCAGCGGAATCATAATGACTAACAACTCAAAATATTACGGCTTTTTATCCGTCAGAGCTATCATCTCCATTATAAATGAGCAAAATTTACTATATGCAAGAGAGCAAAACCCACTAACTAAACTCCCCGGAAATGCTATGATAGAGAGGTATCTATCTGATGTTAGCATAAGTAAAAATTCTTACATACTCTGCTACTTTGATTTGGACAACTTCAAAGCGTTTAATGATGTATATGGGTTTAGAAACGGTGATAGAGCCATTATACTTTTTGCAGATATTTTGAGAAAAAATTTGCCCCAAGAGTTTTTCAAAGCTCATATCGGAGGAGATGATTTTTTTATAGGAGTAGAGATAAATGAAGATAGCGAAGAGGCATATATAAAAAATATATCTGGTATTGTGTCAAAATTTAAAGATGACGCAAGAGAACTATACTCAAAAGAGGACAAAGAAAACGACTACATACTCGCAACGGACAGAGACGGCAACAAGAAAAAGTTCGCTCTCTTAACCACTAGTGCTTCAATAGTTATTATCCATGACGCAACAAACAAAAGAAATATTGAAAATATCAATGAGATACTATCAATTCAAAAAAAAGTCGCAAAACAAGATAGCAATCATATCTCGATGAGTACGATACTTTAAAAAATAAAAATCTCTAAATATCAAATTTTAACCCTATAAATGTTAGAATTAGTCCAATTAAAGACGGAGAGTATGAGTGAGAGAGAGTTCAGAAGTTTTAGCGCGAAAATATAGACCAAAAAGCTTTGATGAGCTTATCGGTCAAGAGAGTATTTCTCAAACTCTCTCGCTTGCACTTGACTCAAATAGACTCTCTCATGCGTATCTATTTTCCGGACTTCGCGGAAGCGGTAAAACTTCTACTGCACGCATTTTTGCAAAAGCTCTTATTTGTGAAAAAGGTTTAACGCACCAACCGTGCCAAAGTTGCCAGAACTGTCTGCTTTCACTTGAAAATCGCCACATGGATATAGTAGAAATGGACGGGGCGTCATCAAGAAAAATAGATGACATTAGAGATTTGATAGAGCAGACAAAATATAGACCGACAACTGCTAGATTTAAAATTTTTATCATAGATGAAGTTCATATGCTTACAAAAGAGGCTTTTAATGCTCTGTTAAAAACTCTCGAAGAACCGCCCTCTTATGTAAAGTTTATTCTAGCGACTACCGACCCCCTAAAACTTCCGGCTACAATTTTGAGCCGTACTCAGCACTTTAGATTTAAGTCGATTGCTGCAAATAAAATCGTGGATCATTTGGCTCACATTTTAAATCTTGAGGGAATCGGGTACGAATCAGAGGCACTTGACATTCTTGCAAGAAGCGGAGGCGGAAGCCTTAGAGATACGCTTACTCTACTTGACCAAGCCATAATATACTCTAAAAACTATGTCGATGTTCGCACCGTTACGGATATGCTCGGTCTCGTAGATCCAAAGTTTATAGGCGATTTATTTAACGCCGTTTTTTCAAAAGATTATGCAACTCTTATTAAACTTATAAAGATACTAGAAGATTATGAAGCCGAAATGGTTGTAGACGAGCTTATAGCTTACCTAAAGGATAGGATGTACGCTTCAGACGCCCTCTACTCAACACTTGTGCTAGATAGATTTTTTAGAATTCTAAGCGATGCAAAATATCTATTTAGTATAAATGCCGACGGCTCTTTTGTCTTATCTCTTATATTCTTCAAAATGATAGAAGCTCTTCGCATAAAAGAAGTTGACCAGATGATAGAGTCTTTGCAAAAAGAGATTCATAAACCTTCTATCTCACGCGCTACTCCTATCTCCAACGATAAAATAGATGAAGATACCTCTCTTAGCAATTTGGAGTCTAACGCTTCTGCGTTTTCAGATTATCATTATGACGAACAAAATATTCAAATACAAGACGAAATAAATCCACATGCAAAAATATTTTTAGAGCTTGTTTCTAAAATCAAAGATAGAAATTTTGAACTAGGGGGCTGTTTTGAGAAGAGTATCTCTTTTATCTCCTATGAAAATGCCACACTGACTTGGGAGAGTTGTGCCGACGAAGAGTGTAAAAAAGTTCTGACACACGGTTACTCAGTTATAAAACAGTTTGTACGGGAGATATTTGGGTTTGAAACAAAAATCAAACATGAGCCGTGCGTAAAAGCGGCAGACGAAAAAATTGATGAAGTACCATACTACTCAAAGGTAGAAGAGCCAACAATGCCATACCCTCAACCATCGTCAATGGTAGAAGATGTTGAGGCCGGCACGAGTGCGAGCTGTGTAAGCGGCTGCGAAAACAACGACTCAGCAAAAGAGATAGACGGTGCAAAAATTTTAGATGAACCGATGGTTCAAAGGGCAACCGAACTTTTTGAAGCAAAAAAAATGACTATTCAGTCAAAAATTTAACTCTTTAACATACTCTTTATACTAAAGCTAAATATCGAGCCTTTACCAAACTCCGACTTTATCTCAAGTGAAGAGTCGAGTGCTTTTAAAATATACTTAACCATTGCCAAGCCTAGTCCCATAGAGTTATCCCAGCTATTTTTATCCACTCTATAAAATTTGCTTGTGATTTTTTCTAAATGCTCTTCTTTTATCCCTATTCCGCTATCTTTTACAGAAATTTTTGTCTCTTTAAACTCTATAATAACATCACCGCTTGAATATTTAAGAGCATTGTCCACTAAGTTAATAATCACCAACTCCAGCATCGTTTTATCGCTTAAAACTATTCGCTCATCCACTTTAACGATTATCTCTCTATTTTTATATTTTGAAGCGAGATTTGATGCAACTTCACCGCAGAGCTGTTTTAAATCAAAGTTACTTTTATTGATTGTCAAATCGCCGTTTTCAAGCTTCACGGATAGTGCGAGTCTGTCGAGCATTTTTGATATTTTTTCACCGTTTGAACTGATTTTGCTTAAAAATTTGCTACGGATACTTTGCGGCATATCACTATCTTCTTGAATAGTTTGTGCATACCCGATTATGGATGCTACGGGGTTTTTAAACTCATGAGAAAGAGCAGATAAGATATCATTTCTCTGCTTATTTACAAGCCTTAGTTTAGCCATATTTTTAATCTTTTTCTTCTCGTTTTTACTTAATTTTTTTACTAAATTTTTCAAAAGCAGAGAGATTTGCAAAAACTCATAAAAATACTTTGTTTTTATAACGGCTTTATAATTTTTGTTTGACACATCATCCAAATAGTTTGTAATTTGAGAGATGTCATATACTATCCTTTGGCTCATGCTTCTGGATATAAAAGCGGCAATAATTAATATCAAGAGAAACACAAAAAATAGTTTTGTCCATAATGAATAAAAATCATACATAATTTGTGCCAAACTCATAGAGAGTCTTATATATATCTGCTCATTTTTATAAGTTACTCTTTTTGCTACATATAAAAAATCAGCCTCAACAGTCTTTGAATATCTTGTTATATCCCCGTAATCTTCTACATTTGACTGCATAAGTTCAAATCTTGAAGAGTGATTGTCCATCTCTTTTTTATCGGCACTCGACTCGGCTAAAACAGTTCCGTCTTCTGAGACAATAGTTACTCTAAGAGAGGTGTTTTTATGAATTTTCATCACATAATCATCTAAATTTTCTATATTTTCCAGTTCCATCTTCATAAGCTCTATTGCATGTTTTAGATGATTTTTATTGTGTTCGATGATTATATTTTTTAAAGCTATATAACTAATAACAGATGTGATTAAAAGAGCAACAGTAAAAAGAAGTAAGAATTTGAGCATAAATATTTGATGTATTTTTAACACAGCTTATAACCTACACCGCGAACTGTTTGTATATACTCTTTTGTTTTGTCGGGATCTATCTTCTCTTTAAGTCTGTTTATAGCAACATTTACGGTTCTGTACTGATACTCTTCCGCATCACTCCAAACATTTTCAAGCAGGTAGTCTCGATCTAGTACACTGTTTTTATTTAAAATAAATTCGCTTAAAAGATTAAACTCAAGTTTTGTAATATCTACGATTTTTCCCTCAACACTAAGCGTTCTTGAGCTTTTATCTAAAACCAAATCTCTATGAATGAGAGTACCGTCTTCTATCTTTTTTGTGGTTCTGCGCAAAAGCGCTTTAACACGCAATATCAGCTCTTTCATGTTAAAAGGTTTGGTTATATAGTCATCTGCGCCTCTTAAAAATCCCTCTTCCACATCTAAGTCAAGATTTTTTGCACTTAGATATATTACCGGTGTTGTAAATCCTTGCTTTCTAAGAGCTTGAACAAACTCGCTTCCCTCCACACCTGGAAGATTTCTATCCATTATAAGCAGATCAACATCTTCTTCAATAAGCATCTGTTCTACTGTTTTTGTATTTAAAAACCCTACTACCTCGTAGCCCTCTTTTGATAGGTTATATTCTAGTAACTCTAGTAAATCTTCTTCATCTTCTACTACCACGATTTTTATATTCATAACGGTTCCAAGGCTCTTTTTTTTATTATTGTACCAAAAAAAAATTTCATTTTAATTACATTTAAAGTCTATTTCATTTATAATCAAAACAAATAATTTTTAAAGAAGCATCATGTTTGTATCATCTTTTAATACATATATCAGTACAAACAGCTCAAATAAGAGTGAAAATTATAGAGATAGAGATTTTAAAAGTGATGCAGAATCTTTTAGTAGCGAACTTTCAAAATCTACTATTTTAAAGCCTTATATAAATAAAAATCTTCCTATTGATTATGTTTCAAACTACAAATCTTTTAACAATCAGCAAAAACTATATGAGCAGTTGCAAAATCAAAATGGGGAAGAACTTAAAAAATTAAGCACTCTAAACAATGCAAAGGTTGCTTACGAAGAGAACACAAAGATGTTTTCACTGCTAAAGAGACCGACTCTGACTTTGAGCCAAACACCTAAAATAGATGAGAAACTGCCTCGTGATGTTCAAGAGGCGAAAGAGAAAAACCTACGACATGCTATGGTAAATGCATATCTGGCGAATGACAACTATTACCGTGTAACAGCCGCTTAATTTTCTATCCAAGCATCCGTTCTTAGCACAACGCCCTCATCAAATATTTTTAACTTAAACGCACTTTCGCATTTTCCGTCTCTAAAATCCATAATCGCTATTTGAAGAATTTTTTTACACTTTTTAGGGATATCAAAATGACCTTTTATACCTGTTAAAAACTGCTTTAGCGGCGTGGCATTGTCCATGCCTATGATATTATCACGGCATCCCGTAAGCCCGATATCACTCATATACGCCGTGCCGTATGCAATTTGAAAATCATCAGTTCCAACATGCGTATGAGTACCTATAATAGCACTCACGCTCCCTTGAAGAAGCATCATCATAGCGCGTTTTTCGCTTGTAGCCTCTGCATGAAAATCTATAAATATATTTTTTACACCATCAGCGTGCAGAGCCTCAACCGTACTCTTTGCCGCCCTAAAAGCATTATCGACATAGGGCATAGAGTAATGTCCCATCAGATTTAAGACGGCAAGTTTTTCTCCTGCAACCTCATACACCTTGCAGCCCGTCCCTTTTACCTCGTCAGGGTAGTTATGCGGTCTTAAAATCTCATGTGTCTCAAAAAGTGCTTCGACATCTTTTTTATCCCAAGTATGATTACCGCCGCTCATACAATCCACGCCGAAACCTACAATCTCATTTGCATTTTTAACAGTTAGTCCAAAACCATGTGAAGCGTTCTCATAGTTTGCAACTACAAAATCTATGCTATGTTCTTGCCTAATTTTTTTGAGATGCACTTTTAACATATCTCTGCCGTGACTTCCTACGATATCGCCTATAAACGCTATTCTCACTCTACTCTTTCCTTAATATACTTCATCGTGTGTTCCGATGTCGATAGGTATAATCTCGCTCTCTTTGATGATAAATTCTATCACCATTCTATAACTTAAATCTATCGATACGGAGTGATAATCACTTAACTGCCCTTGAAGTTTGTGAAGCCTAAGTGAGGGGTGGAAAGGATTGTCCGCAAGCAATGAGACGCTTTTTGTAAACTTAGAGTATAGATTTGGGTGTTTTTTTAAAAATTTAACAACTTTCTTATTAAAATCATCTGTTATGCTAATTTTGTATTTCATGCTCTAGCTCTTTAAAAAACTCCTCCAGATGCTCTTTTGCAGTTAAAACCTTATATCTTCCCTCTTTTATATCATTCATCGCATCTTGATACGCTCTGTCAAGCTCCAACGCTCTAAGCTCTTTGTATCTCTCTATATCGACAACTACAAATTTGTTCTTCCCTCTGACATTTATGATAATCTCCTCTGCCTTTTCAAGAAGCGAATCAAACAGAGAAACCCCTTTTGTCTTTACCTCATTTGCCATAACGACCATTTTAATACTCCAAATAGTATGATTGATAGTATTATATAAAAACTTTTATTAATACTATGTAAAATTTCAAAGACACCACTTGATAGGCTTTATCGCTTTTGACACAAGAAACTCATTTGTTTTTGAAAAAGGTTTTGAGCCAAAAAATCCCCTGTATGACGAGAGAGGCGATGGGTGAGGCGACTTTAGTACAAGATGTTTTCTTGCATCAATAAGCGAAGCTTTTGCACCCGCAGGCGCTCCCCACAAGATAAATACCAGATTCTCTTTTTGTTCACTAAGCAGTCTGATAACAGAATCGGTAAATATCTCCCAACCTCTGCTTTTATGTGAATTTGCCTCGCTTGCCCTTACTGTTAAAACGGTATTTAGCAAAAACACACCCTCTTTTGTCCAACTTGTCAGATTTCCGTTCTTTGGCATATCACACCCCATATCATCACGAAGCTCTTTAAAGATATTTTGAAGCGAGGGCGGAAACGGTACTCCCTCATTTACCGAAAATGCAAGCCCGTGAGCTTGACCTGCCCCATGATAGGGATCTTGCCCTAAAATCACAACCTTTACGCTATCAAAGGGAGTGTTGTCAAATGCGGCAAAGATATTTGAACCGTGCGGATATACGGTATGTTTTTGTTTCTCTTCAACCAAAAATTCTTTCAATTCTTTAAAATAAGGCTTTTGAAACTCATCAAAGAGAACTTTTTTCCAACTCTCATCTATCTTCGGGTCTATCATCTTCTCTCCATCATAAATTTGTCTTTAACTTATACTCTTTAAGTCGCTCATATTCATCAACCGATATAATCACAGCTTCAGGTTTATTGTTTTTCATTATGGCTATTTTTTCAACCTCATGGGATGAGAGTTTATGTAGAGCATTTTTAAAACCCTTGAGCAAATCCGTAACTGAGACCATCTCATCTCTTGTATATGCTGTCATCTGTAAACCTTATATTTATAGAATTATTTAAATAATTATACATTTAATTATTTAAAGTAAATCCTTATTTCAAAAGAAAACTCAAACTTTTTGTAAACGGCTATATACATTTACAAGGTTTTAACACTTAAGTTGAGAAATATTTTAGCAGCGGAAATAAGATACCGCTTTGGCTTTTTGGGTTCTTGTATTAACTATGACACCTTATAAATCGTTGGGTTGCCAATTTTTATTTACCCCTCAAACACCCAAGAACCGCTTTTATTATGTCGTCGTCATCTTTTGAGTCTGCTTTTATGCTCTCTTTTGTATCGTTCATATATGTAAATGTGATATTTTGCCCATAATTTGAAACTATTTTTATCTTTTTTGCAAGGCTTAGTATTTTTATAACCATTAGTTCAAAAAACTGTTTTGTCGGGGTGTCTATCTCGCCAAATCTATCGATTACCTCTTCTTGTATCTCATATACCTCTACGACCTCTTTGCAGGATGAGAGTCTTCTGTATATATCTAAACGGAGTCTGTCCTCTTTTACTACCTCATCGGATATATAAGCGGATATTGTCAATTTTATATCGACTTTTGTTTTTTCATCATCTATTTTATTGCTAAGAAGTTTGATGGCATCTTCTAACATTCTAAGGTAGAGCGAATAGCCTATATTTTTTATATGTCCGCTTTGCGCATCTCCGACTAAATTTCCCCCACCCCTTATCTCCAAGTCGTGGTACGCTAAAGCAGAACCGCTTCCAAGATATGAGTTTGACTCTAATGCAAGAAGTCTTTTTTTAGCTTCATCGGTTAAAACCTCTTTATCGTTTACCACAAAATAGGCAAAACCCTCAACGCTTCCTCGCCCTACTCTTCCGCGAAGCTGATGCAAATCTGCCATTCCAAATCTGTCCGCACCGTCAACTATTATGGTATTTACCCGCGGCATGTGGATACCGCTCTCGATGATGGAAGTGGCAAGCATCAAGTCATATTCGCCTGCTTCAAACTTTAGAAGCTCTTTTTCCGTATCGGTTGCAGAGATTTTTGAGTGAAGCATGACCACTCTTAACTCCGGCAGTATCGCTTTTAGCTCACCGTACTTTATAGGCATATGGTCTATAGAGTTATGGACATAAAATATCTGCCCGCCACGGCGAATCTCTCTTAGAATCACCTCTTTTATGAGTTTTTCTTCATACTCTTTTACAAAAGTTCTCACAGGCTCTCTCTCGCTCGGAGGTGTCAGAAGCTGCGACATGGTTTTAATGGAGCTTAAGGCTTGGTTTAGTGAACGCGGAATCGGGGTTGCACTCATAGAGAGGAGATGGACATTGTTATAAAGCTCTTTTATCTTCTCTTTTTGTTTTACCCCGAACTTATGCTCTTCGTCTATGATAACGACTCCGAGATTTTTAAAATCCAAATCAAAAAGCGCATGAGTTCCCACAACGGCATCTAAAACACCCTCTGCTAATGCTTTAATAACATTAGTTTTATCTTTTGCGCTTACAAATCTATCCAGCTTTGCGACTCTTATGCCTAAAGCGTCAAACCTTTGCGCCAAAGAACGGTAGTGTTGTGCTGAGAGAAGCGTTGTAGGAACGATTAGAGCTGACTGAAAGCCTGATTTGTATGCCGCGTAAATAGTATTCATAGCAACTTCGGTCTTACCAAAACCGACATCACCGCTGAGCAGTCTATCCATGATATGCCCTGAACTCATCTGCTCAATTATCTCATCTATGGCGGTTACTTGGTCGTCCGTGTAAAGAAAGCCAGATAACTTTTGAAACGCTTTTAACTCATCATCGTCTACGCTGATTTTTGGTGCGACTATAAGCTCTCTTGCGGCTGCGGTGTTTACAATCTGCCCCGCAATCTCCATAAGGCGTTTTCGCACGCTTTCTTTGAGTTTGCCAAAACTCCCTTTGCCCAGCCTGTCTAACTCTGGGGTTGAGCCGCCTGAAGCGATGTAGCGGTCTATGTAGTCGATATTTTCAACGGGAAGCAGTATCTTGTCATCACCCACATATTTTATGACGATAAAATCTTTCACGCCGCCTAGTATCTCTGTCTTTTCAATCCCCTCAAAGATGCCCACGCCGTAATCTTCATGCACGACATAATCGCCGACTTTCAAATCATCCAAAAGAATGGAGCTTTTTCGTCTGCGTCTAAATTTATCTCTTTTGTTGAGCGAAATGACAAGTTCGTCTTTGTCTATGATGTTTAAGATATATGGGGCATAGATGATTTTTATACCCTTTGTATCATAAAGCCTAGCTTGTTTTACAACAGCCTCATTTGACGCTATAACGGTTATCTTCTTCTCTTTATGAACACTTATGAGCGCCATAGCATCGCTCACGACAAGCTCTTTACACTCATCGCTCTGCGGCAAAATCTCTAAGTTGAAACTATCTCTTTGCAGTGTCGGCTTATTTAAGGCATAGGCATCTACTAAAAACGGATCCAAATTGCGTATAAGTTTCGTGTTTTTGCCATCTAAAAAATTCTCAGCTCTCTCGCCCAGATACCAAAGCCCAAGTGAAGCGATATCATAGGAGAGGGAGTTAAAATCACTCTTTTTGACTCTTACATCAAGAGCGTTAAAACCATCCTCATCCAGAGAAAAAAATGCAGGAGCTATCTCTATGCTCTCCAGCTCTTCGCCCTGTGTTCTTTGCGATTCTAACTCAAAATATTTTATCTGTTCTATCTCATCATCAAAGAGCGAGATACGAAGCGGCATTTTACTTGAGGGCGGATAGATATCTATGATATCTCCGCGAAACGAGATTTCACCCTCAACTTCTACCATATCAACAAAGCTGTATCCCCAAAAAAGCATCTGCTCTTTAAATTTTCTTAGCTCTATTTTTGAGCCAAACTCCAACGCAGTACTCTTTAAAAGTTCCTCTTTTGGAAGATGAAAAAGAAGTGTTTTAAGCGGTGAAATGACAAGAGGTCTCTTTTTAGAAGCATAATATTTTCTAAGAGATGAAAAAAGCTCATGCAGCTCCTCTTTATAAACTCTTAAATCATCCCCAAACGATGCTCTAAAATCGGGAAAAACTAAAACTTCACGCCCGAAAAATTTTGCCACGCTAAGAAGCTCATACGCTTCTTTATGGTCTTGAACAATAAGAACATCAAGATTTTGACCTTTTTTAAAATAGTCAAATAGTATATTTTGCGACACCAGTATGCTCCTTCAAAAACTTCTCCGCAACGCTAAAAGAGCCAAAAACCAAATAGTTCTGCTCCTCTTTTATCTCTTTAAAAATTGTATGTTTTATGTTCAAATCATCAAGCGCATTTTGGATTTTTTGCATCTCTTCCACTCTTTGATTTACAACTTCTATAATCTCTACGCTTGAGATTATCGGCTTTAAAATCAAGAGTATCTCTTTATAGTTTTTATCTTTGTAGCTATTGTAGATGAGCGTAAACTTTTTCCCTGCTAACGCTTCTGCTATGCTTAAAGCCGCGAGTGCGTTGTGTCCTACATCAACAAGAACATTTTTGGCGACAGGGCTTAGTCTGCCAAAGAGCTTTGCATTTTTAAAATCATCTACTTTGTAACTCACGCCTAAAAATTTCAAAGCCGCAACACTTAGAGAGAGATTTTGCACAAGGTATGGAGCTAAAAGCATCTCTTTGCTTATGGCTAAAATATTTTTTCTATCATTTTCATCTAAAAGCTCATCTACTCTAGCGATATTTTTACCGATTAGACTTTTGGCAACCTCATAAACTTCACTAAAAGCCTGATTTGCGATTATTGCGTTATTTTGGATTGCATTTAACTTTGTTGTTGCGATCTGTTTTATATCCGTTCCCAAAAACGCTTCATGGTCGTAAGCGATAGGCGCTACAAGAGTGAGTATCTTAGGAAATACCGCCGTTGCATCATGCTCTCCGCCAAGCCCCGCTTCCATAACCACAAACTCGCACTCACTAAATATTATTACGGCTAATAGTGTAGTGTACTCGAAATAACTAAGCTTCTTTGCATCATCTTTGCTTAAGAGCTTTTGTAGCTCTTCATGAGCGTTTTGCAACCATTCATCACCTATATTTTGCCCATTTAGCCATATTCTCTCGTTAAACTCTAAAATATGCGGTGAAGTGTAGTGTCCCACGCTATGGTTATTTGCAAAAAGTGCAGTCGCCAAAAAGCGACCCGTTGTACCTTTTCCGTTTGTACCGATTATGTGGATGATTTTTGGGATTTTTAAAGAGTGTTTTATCTTCTCATAGACTCGCGGCATCCGCGAATAATCTATCTCGTCATAGTATAGCGGTTTGGCATTTAGATATTTGCAAAAAGTCACTTACTTACTACTCTATCTCTACCGTCTTTTTTAGCTTTATACAAAAATTCATCGGCAGATTTTACTAAACTTTGAAGTGAAAAATTTGATTTTCTATCGCTAACTCCGCAACTAATCCTAACTTCTATACGGCTCTCTTTGTACATAAAACGAGTATTTTTAACTTTTTTTCTAACTTTCTCGGCAAACATTACCCCGCCGCTAATATCAGTTTCACTAAGTATGGCAATAAACTCCTCACCGCCGAATCTTCCTATTATATCAACGCTTCTTGCCTCAGATTTTAGAATCTTTGCAAATGCAGCAAGTACGACATCTCCGGCATCATGCCCATAGGTATCGTTAACTGCCTTGAAATGGTCAAGATCAAAAATCACAACAACAAAATTGCGTCCGTATCTTTGAAATTCTGCCTCTTTGTTACTCATAATTTCATCTACTGCCCGTTTGTTATAGAGCTTTGTTAAAAAATCTTCTCTAGCCTCTTCTTTAGCATGCGCAAGCTCTTGTTCCAAATACTCTATTTTTTTACTTAACGCGCTGACTTCACTGCTATGTTTTTTCAAATCTCTAGTTAGTGCTTGAGTATTCTCTTCGAGCGCTACTGCTATAGTGTATAATTTTTTATGCGCAATGCTAAAATTTATATCAGTATTATCATTGTAACTCTCAAGCTCTTTTTTTATCTTTTGTATCTCTACGGTAGAGTTGTCCGAACTCTCTATCATCTCTATCAATCTAAGAGATAATTTATCTAAAACACCGTCAATAGACTCTATCATCTCTTTAACACTCTGTTTATCAAGTGCTATTCTTAAAGAGATTGCCGATTTTATTTCCGCCTCAATCGTTGAATTCTCAAGCAGTGCCGGATTGTCTTGAATTTTTTGACTAATTTGCGCTATTTTATCGTTTACGCTTGAAGCGATAGAGGGAACAAATGATGAAACCAAAAGGGATGCTATAACCGACAAATCCGAAGAGTTTGATGCTTTTTCATTGCCGTCAATATTTAAATTTTGAATACTTTTTTTAAGGTCCCTGCCATCAATATCACCAAAAATTCTTAATTTTTGCAAAAATGTATCGTCATAAGTAGCTGTAAAATTAATCCACAACTGCCTATATTGGTCTATCTCAGCAGCAGTAGCTTCTCTGCTTAAGAGATCGGCGCTTCTTTTTGAGAGTTCTGAGGCCTCTTTATTATGAAGCATTTCAACAACTTGAAGTACCCTTTTTGTAAATTGAGTTTGTGCTTCTAATAGATTTGAACAATGTGAGGGATTAGTTCTATTGAGTTTTGAAACTAAAAAGCGAGCCAACTCCGGCATATTTTTTATATGATATTTTTTTAGCTCATTTTGAAACTCTTTGTTAAGGGTTGCGGTAAACTTTTCTAAATGAGTACAATCTTCTGTCGTAAAACCGGCCTTAGCGGCCTCTTTGCAAAAAGCTTCGGCATAAAAATCAGGCGTTAAAAGCCTACCCTCTAACTCTAAACGCTTAAGTGCATTCTTAATGATAGCTTGAATATTCATTGCTTCTCCTAATAAAATCTCATTATTTTTTAGCTCTTGCTCCCTGTGCAGAAACTTGTGCAACAAATGAATTTATGGCTTTTTGTGCGGCAAATCCAATAGCTTCGAACCTCTCTTGATCTGTAACAATTGCATTAGGAGCAACCGAGAAATCATAAAATCCTCTTGTATTATAGCTTTTTGACTCATCTTTAGTCTGCTTTACAATATTTAAAATAACACTCATTCTATAACCGGTTACAAAACCATTCTCATCATAAACAATCGGTGCGTAAGTCGGCGAAACGATTTTTATAATTAGATGGCTGTCTGAAATTGATTTATCAACCAATGATGCTTGAAAAACTTCTATAACAGCTCTATCAACAGCATCTTTTATAAAAACTGTATTTTCAGGGTCTTGCGAGGAGATAATTACATTTGTGCTTATCTTATCCCCCATAACATCACGAGAAAACTTAGCACTCGGCTTATACCCACACCCGCTTATTGCACCTATGATAAAAAAAAGTAACAGAAGCGTTTTGACATTTGAAAATTGTTTCAAATTAATCCTTGATTACCAAATTCACTAATTTTTTAGGAACTACTATCTCTTTAACTATAGTTTTGCCCTCAAGCCATTTCGCAGCACTCTCTTTTGCAATTTTTATGATATTTTCTTGTGACTCATCAACTGCCACTTCAATCTCCGCTCTTGCTTTTCCATTAATGGAGATTCCCAAGATTATAACATTTTCAACAAAGACCTCTTCTAAAACTTTCTGCAAAGTAAGATTTTTAAGTGAAAAATATTCACTGCTTATCTCTGAACATACATGCGGAATTACAGGTTCCATTATAGAAGTGAGTATCCAATACCCCTCGCTCCAGATAGCGCTGTTCGACTGAGCGTTAAGAGCATTCATAGCCTCCATAACACCCGCTATCATTGTGTTAAAAGTATATTTTTCACCGTAAACATCATTTGCACGCACAAGGGCTTCATAAACTTTTTTTCTTGCAAACTTTTCATCTTTTGATAAAGATGCATGCTCTATTTGAGGAATAACTTCGGTTTTTACGATATTTGAACTTCTTTCATAAAATCTTTTTATAAACCTATACGCACCCTCTACGGCACTATCGTTCCACTCCAACTCTTGTGTCGGAGGCGCTGCAAATAGTATGAAAAGTCTAGCCGTATCCGCACCGTATTTCTCTATTATAGCATCGGGATCTACGGTATTGCCTTTTGATTTACTCATCTTTGCACCGTCTTTTAGAACCATCCCTTGAGTAAGAAGTTTACCAAATGGTTCATCAAAACTTATATATCCCAAGTCACGGAACACTTTTGTAAAAAATCTTGCATATAAAAGATGAAGTATTGCGTGTTCTATACCGCCGATGTAGTGGTCAACCCCTTCATACCCTTGCTGGTGCATCCAATATTCTATCTGCTCTTTTGAAAATGCTTCTTTTTCCCAATTTTTCGGTGATGCACAAAAGCGTAAAAAGTACCATGAAGACTCTACAAAAGTATCCATTGTATCTGTTTCGCGAACAGCGTCTTTTCCACATGAAGGGCATTTACAATGCTTCCATGTCGGATGTTTATCAAGCGGATTTCCCTCTCCTGTTATCACAATATCCTCAGGAAGAGCAATCGGTAGGTTCTCTTTTTTCTCCATAACTAAACCACAACTATCACAATGAACAAACGGGATAGGCGCACCCCAATATCTCTGACGGGAAACGCCCCAATCTTTAAGCTTGAAGTTTGTCTTTTTTGTACCGATGTTTTGCGCTTCAAAGTGCTCTATAATTTTCGCCTGCGCATCCTTAGAGTTCAGTCCATTAAAGATTTCTGAGTTGAAAAGCTCTCCGATTTCTGTAAATGCTTTTGTGCTATCTATCTCACCGCCAAAGGGTTTTATAACAGCATGAATTGGTAAATCGTACTTTTTGGCAAACTCAAAATCTCTATCATCATGTGCAGGAACAGCCATAACCGCACCGCTTCCGTAATCCATCAAAACAAAATTGGCAACCCAAACAGGTACACTTTTTTTAGTCAGCGGATGAACCACGCTTAAGTTCAAAGAAACGCCGCTCTTCTCTTTTTGTCTATCTATGGAAGATGTATTTTTCATCTCTTGGATTTTTATGATTGTCTCATCATCTAAGAGTAAATTTTCAATCAAGTACGATACTATCTCATGCTCAGGAGCAAGTGCTGCATAACTTACCCCGTAAATCGTATCGGGACGAGTCGTAAAGACTTCAAAACCGTCAAATTTATTACTAAGGTTATTTAGAGATTTTTCGTCAAAAAGAAGTTTAAACTCTAAACCGTTTGATTTGCCAATCCAATTTTCCTGCATAGTCAAAACCTGCTTAGGCCAGCCGCCCTCAAGTTTTGCCAAATCCCTCAACAGTTCATCGCCGTACTGCGTGATTTTAAAGTAATACTGGTTCATATCTTTTTTGACTACGCTTGTATCACATCTCCAGCAAGAGCCGTCAATAACCTGTTCATTTGCTAAAACAGTTTGACAACTTGGACACCAGTTTAAAAACCCTTTTTTACGGTACAGAAGACCTTTTTCATACATATCGATAATAAAGCCCTGCTCAAACTTCGTATAAAGTTCATCACTGGTGGCAAGCTCTCTCTCTTTTGAAAATGAAAATCCAAGAGATTTAAACTCACCCTTCATATAATCAATATTGCTATATGTCCAAGATTTTGGATGTGAACCGTTTTTAATAGCCGCATTTTCAGCAGGCATACCAAAACTGTCAAAACCGATAGGATGAAGAACATTAAAGCCTTGTTGACGGTAGTATCTTGCAAAAGCATCGCTTATAGTATAGTTTCTAACATGCCCCATATGAAGTCGCCCGCTTGGAAACGGAAACATACTTAAAATATATTTTTTTGCTTTTGAAAAATCTTCGCTAGGCTCAAAACTACTATTTTTAGCCCAATACTCTTGCCACTTTTTCTCTAACTTTTTTGAACTGTACTCCAATACTTTCTCCTATTTTTTACATAACACCTGATTCAAACTGAGCTCTCATTCTCTCTTTTTCAGCTTGATTTTTTACTTTTTCTGCCAATTTTTGGCGATACGCTCCTACGCTAAATCCTGTCCAAACAACAAGTTGAGCGGCTACGAAAATTGAACTATATGTTCCTATGACAACACCTACCAACATCGGGAAACTAAAGCCTAGCATAATATCGCCGCCGAAAACATAAAGGGTTAATACAACAAAAAATACAGTCAAAGATGTAAGAGATGTTCGTGATTGTGTTCTTGAAACCGCTTCATTGATAAGATAAACAAAATCTGTCTCTTTTGATTCCTCTATATTCTCACGAACACGGTCATAAACGATAATCGTATCGTGAATAGAATAACCCAATATCATCAAAAGTGCCGCGACACTCTCAATATTAAAATCAACTTCAAAAAATGAAACAAATCCAAAAGTTATAACAATATCATGAACGATAGCGATAATAGCAGCTAGTGCAAAACGCCACTCGTAACGAAATGTCACGGTTGCCATAATAGCTAGTAGAGTTAATAAAAATGCGGTAAGACCCTTAACACGCAGTTCATCTCCTACTTTTGGACCAACCATATCAACACGACGAATCTCAAATTCTCCGGTATCTTTTAAAATCTCTTTAGTTGTATCACCGATATCATTACTCAAACCAACAGTTGATGCCGGAGTTTTTATAACTATCTCTTGTGATGAGCCGAATTCACTTACGGTTGCATGTTCAAAAAGTTCGCTCTTTTTAAGACTTTCACGAATCTTACCAATAGGGGCATCTTGTGTATACTTTATCTGAACAACCGTTCCACCCGTAAAGTCAATACCGAAAGAGAACCCTTTTATTGCTATGATGGCAATTGAGATAAAGAAAAGAACAAAAGATGCAATAAAAAATATTTTTCCTTTTCCTAAAAAATTATAAACTTTGTCTTCTTTAAAAAGTTCCATAATTATGCTCCTTTTCTTTTTGACATACCAAACCACAGTGTGTAGTTTTTATTTTTTTCTATACGACTCATAAACAACTGATAAATACCGTATGTTCCTACAATTGCCGTGAGCATTGATGCCAATAGACCCATACTTAGTGTTACGGCGAACCCTTTAATGGCTCCCGTTCCATACGCATATAAAATTGTACAAGCCAAAATCTGTGTTATATTAGAGTCTAAAATCGCACGCATCGCTTTTTGGTAACCTTCTGCAATCGCTCTGCTTGGAGGAATTCCTGCACGGAGTCCCTCACGAATCCTCTCATTAATAATAATGTTTGAGTCGACGGCAAGTCCTATATGGAGTACAATACCCGCCATCCCCGGCAGAGTCAGCGTTGCACCCAAGAGTGAAATCAGTCCCAAGATAATAAAAAGATTTATTACGACTGCTATATTTGCAATAACTCCTGCAAGTCCGTAATAGAACATCATAAAAAGGATAACAAGCCCAAAACCGCTTGCCAATGCAAGTAATGCCGCACGAATGCTGTCTGCTCCCAAACTAGGACCTACAGAACGCTTTTCCATAACATATATCGGTACCAAAAGAGAGCCTGAACGAAGTGCGATAGCTAAGTCTTTTGCCTCAACAACAGTATAACTGCCTGATATCTGCCCGCTTCCTCCGCCTATTCGCTCATTTATATTAGGTGCAGAATATACTTTACCATCAAGTACGACCGCTAAGCGTTTTCCAACGCTTTTACCTGTAAAATCTCCAAAAATCTCAGCGCCTTCGGCATTTAGAGTAAAGTTAATCAACGGGCGATTGTTTTGGTCAAAACCGACATGAGCATCAGTAAGCATTGAACCGTCTAAGATAGGAATTTCACGAACTAGATGTTTTATTTGCGGATTGTTTGCATCTTCTAAAATCACATCCCCATAAGAGGCAGCATCAGCCTTGCTCATAGAGTTAACTCTTGCCGCTCTATCTTCATCAACCGCCATTAATTCAAGTTTCGCTGAACGAGAAATAAGTTCTCTCGCTCGTTGTTCTTCATCGGCAGTTTTAATTCCGGCTAGTTCAACCAAGATTTGACTCTCACCCTGACGAGTAACAGTCGGCTCAGAGAGACCGAATTGATCAAGTCTGTTTCTAATCGTTTCAATTGCTTGAGAAATAGCTTGTTCTTTAGTTCTTGAAACCTCTTCTGCAGTAAGTGATACAGAGATATTATTGCCATCAACGGTTATGGCACTGCCTTTTATCGCAGTTAAATACTCTTTAATAGTTTTTACTTCATCTTTATCTAAAAGTACGATAGTTACGCTATCTTCATCAAAGCTAAAAGAGTCGACAATGATGTCTTTTTTTTCACTGAAATTTTTCACACTCGCTGCAATTGACTTTATACGAGAACTTATCGCTTCTTCGTCTTTTACACCTAAGAGCATATGTAGACCACCTTGCAAATCAAGCCCAAGTGTGACTTTTTTGCCGCTATCTAACTGCAAAAGAGACGGGGCAGAAAAAATAAGACCAAAGATTGTAGCTAATGCAAGAATTATTAAACGGAAATTAGGCTTCATCCTCGTACTTTCTAGCAACTGCTTCTTTTGTGATTTTTACAATAATATCATCATTGATTTTGATGCTTAAAAATTTCTCTTCAACTTTGTAAATGGTAGATATGATTCCGCCTACAGTAACAATCTTGTCCCCTTTTTTAAGGGCTTCTATCATCTCTTGATGATTTTTTGCCGCTTTTTGTTGTGGGCGGATAATTACAAAATACATAATTGCAATTAAAATTACGAACGGTAATAGCTGACTTATTATTTCCATGAGTCTAGGTTTCCTTTGAATAAATTGCGGCGATTATACAAAAAATATATTAACAGTAGCCTGAATAGTGCTATAATTCGCACTAAAAAACAGAGTTAAAGAAATGATTGAAAAACTACAGAAGCTTAGAGAGAGATACAATCCTATCTTTTTTGACTTAACTCTCGGGATTATAACTTCACTGCTCTTTAGTGCATTTCTTTACTTGGAACATTTTGGTATAACCATAAAAATTTTAAATACTATCTTTGGACTTCTAGCTTTGGCAATGTTCCTATATATGCCAAAAAGAGCTGTTTTAATAGCCGGCTTTTTTATCGGTCTGTTTTGGTTTTACTGGATTGGATATAGCTTTAAATATAACGGTATAAACAATATGGAAACTGTTATAACCGTTGCGTTTGCACTTGTATATATGCTCTTCTTCGGTATCTTGGCACTGACTAACAATATTATTTTAAGAGCGGTTTTGCTCTTTGGTCTTAGCTTCTTTGAACCGGTAGATTTTAACTGGATGCAGATTGAACTTCTCTTTGTGGATAGTTACTTAGGGGTGCTTAAGTATCAACTTGCTCTTATACTTTTGGCTCTAACTTTACCAAACTATATAAAAAAACCGTATAAATTTGCCCCCCTTTTACTTATAGCCATTGCTATAAACTTCAATCCGCCGATACAAAAAGATGCTCCATTGAAGATAAAACTAATTTCTACTGATTTTAAACAAGATATAAAATGGAACAGAGAAAATCTGCGCCCGACTATTGAGCTTATATATAAAGAGATTGGTGATGCAAAAGAGCAAGGGTACGACTTAGTCGTTTTTCCTGAATCAGTTTTTCCTTTTTATATGAATCATTCCAACATTGTTATAGAGCAATTAAAAGAGCTGTCTCGCGGGATAACAATTGTTGCCGGCTCACTTCTTAAAGAGGATAATTTGCACTACAATGTAACTTATATGTTTAGCAACGGAAATTATGAAGTAGCAAAGAAGATGGTGCTTGTTCCGTTTGGGGAGTATATTCCTCTGCCTGACTTTGCAAAAAAATTTGTAAACGAGTTCTTTTTTGCAGGAGCATCCGACTTTAAAACAGCCGATAAGCCTACCGATTTTATCATCAAAGGCGTAAAATTTAGAAATGCTATCTGTTATGAAGCAACTTGCGAAGAGCTTTACGAAGGAGATATGGATTTTATGATAGCTTCAAGCAACAACGCATGGTTTTATCCATCCATCGAACCGACTCTACAAAAGCTTCTTATGAGGTACTATGCTCGCAAAAGCGGTGTTACGATATATCATTCAGCCAATTGGAAGGGTACCGGAGTCATAAGGTAACCTTTATTTGATATAATTCTCCACACTATTACTAAAAATTATTTTTATAAGGTTTTATAATGCTAAATCTAAAAAATCCGGATCTATTTAACAACCGTGAACTCTCATGGCTTCAGTTTAATACCAGAGTTTTAAAACAGGCTCAGGATGAATCTCTGCCGCTCTTAGAGAGACTCAAATTTTTGGCTATTTACGGCACAAATTTAGACGAGTTTTATATGATAAGGATAGCCGGACTTAAAAAACTTTTTGCTGCGGGCATTATCGTCTCAAGCGCCGACAAATTAACTCCTCTTCAGCAGCTTCGTGAAATTAGAAAATATCTTCACCAAGAGCAGCAGGTTGTTGAACACTGCATGAATGGCATACTAAAAAAGCTTGAAGCAGACGGTATTAGCATAAAATGCTATAAGGAAGTAAATCAAAATCAAAAAAGTCATCTAAATAAATATTTTAGGGAGAACATATACCCAGTAATCATTCCCATTGCTGTTGACGCTACACACCCGTTTCCGCACTTAAACAACTTAAGTTTCGGGCTTATCGTAAAACTAAAAGATAGTGACAATGCAGCGATAGAGAGGTTTGGGATTATTCGCGTTCCTAGGGTGTTAGAGAGATTTATAGAACTTGATCACGGTGTTTATATGCCTATTGAGAGCCTTGTAGCCGAGCATGTAGAAGAGCTTTTTCCTGGATATACCCTTATGAAATATGCATCTTTTAGAGTAACGAGAAATGCCGATATGGAGATTGAAGAAGAGGAAGCGGATGACTTTTTAGAAATACTCGAAGAGGGATTAAAACTTCGCAGAAAAGGTGCTATGGTTCGACTTGAAGTAGGAAGCGACGGCGATGATGAGATTATTAACTTCTTTAATCGTCATACAAATGTTTACAAAGACGATATTTTTACATTTCATACCTTTTTAAATCTCTCAAGTCTTTGGCAAATTGTATCAAACAAGCAGTTTGCACATCTTTTAACCGAACCGTTTAAAACAAGAACTCTCCCACCGCTAGAGAGCAGTGAAAATATTTTTGCAACTTTAGAAAAACAGGATGTTTTACTCTACCATCCTTATGAGAGTTTTGACCCTGTTGTTCAACTAATCCAAACTGCAGCAAAAGACCCCGATGTCGTTTCTATAAAAATGACACTTTATCGTTCGGGAACGGATTCGCCAATCGTTAAATCACTTATGAGTGCAAGTGAATCCGGAAAACAGGTAACCGTTATGGTTGAGTTAAAAGCAAGATTTGATGAGGAAAATAACCTAATCTGGGCAAAAGCATTAGAAAAAGCAGGCGCACATGTCATCTATGGCATCAAAGGCTTTAAAGTTCATGCAAAAGCAACTCTTATCACTAGAAAAAAAAGCGGCAAACTCAAACAGTATGCGCATATAGGAACAGGAAACTACAACCCTGCAACTTCAAAAATATATACGGATATGAGCTATCTTACATCAAAAGATGAAATTACGAGCGATATGACTCGATTTTTTCACTTTTTAACAGGATTTAGCAAAAAAGGCAAGCTCAACGAGCTTTATATGTCGCCTTCACAAATAAAGCCGAAAATTCTCTCACTTATTCAAAATGAGGCAAGAAAAGGCTCTAACGGTTGTATCATTGCAAAACTAAACTCTTTAGTCGATGATGATGTAATCCGCGCACTATATAAGGCCAGTCAGGCAGGTGTTAAAATAGATCTTATCGTTCGCGGTATCTGCTGTCTAAAACCTGGTATAGAGGGAGTTAGCGAAAATATCAGAGTTATATCTATATTAGGAAAATACCTAGAACATTCAAGAGCATTTTACTTTAAAAACGATGAAGCTAAAGTCTACATCTCCAGCGCAGATTGGATGCCGAGAAACTTAACTAGACGCATAGAACTCTTAACGGCTATCAAAGATGAAAAGGCGAAAGATAAAATTATACAGATACTAAAACTTCAATGTGCGGACAACTGCTTAGCACATGAACTTCAAAGTGACGGTTCTTACATAAAAGTAAAAAATGACGGTGTAAAAAACATTAACAACCATAAACATTTAGAAGATTATGTAAATAAAATAACAAAAGCTATAACAAAAGAGAGTGCCAGCTCTGTCGGACAGCTGATTTCAAATATATTTTGCGAGGAGGAAAAAAATGATATATAGTTTTAAAAACATGAACCCAAAAATCGGTAACGGAACATGGATTGCGGCCTCTGCCGATGTTATCGGCGATGTAACATGCGGGGAAGATTGCTCTATCTGGTTTGGAACGGTAGTAAGGGGCGATGTTCACTACATCACAATCGGTGATAGAGTAAGCATACAAGATTTAAGCATGGTTCATGTTACACATCATAAAAAAGATGACAGAAGTGATGGACACCCGACAATTATCGGCAGTGATGTAACCATCGGTCACCGCGTTATGCTCCACGGATGCACGATTGAAGATGCGTGCTTAATCGGTATGAGTGCTACAATTCTTGACGGTGCGGTTATAGGAAAAGAGTCTATTGTGGGTGCAGGCGCACTTGTAACAAAAAACAAAGTTTTTCCTCCCCGTTCACTCATCATGGGAAGCCCTGCAAAGGTTGTCAGAGAACTTAGCGATGAGGAGGTCAAAGAGTTGTACGCTTCGGCTTCAAGATATGTAGAGTTTAAATCTCACTATCAAGAGTAAAAACAGCGAATGCCGGACTATTTTATATTTGCAGATGTTATCGGCATTACCGCATTTTCTATAAGCGGTTTTTTAACCGCCACAAAAAACAATCTCGATATTCTCGGTATACTTATCGCATCAACTCTTACAGCACTTGGCGGCGGAATAATAAGAGATGTTATTCTTGGCTCTCCTCCCTTTGCTTTTACCTCTCTCTACCCTGCTTTTACATTGATTTTTACGATTTTTATAGTCTATATGTTTAAACTCTATAAAAAGGATTCAATTGAGCAAAAATGGCTGTTTGTTATAAGCGATACGATAGGACTTGTCGCTTTTAGCATAACCGGTGCTCTTTTAGCGATAAATGCGGATTATAATTTTTTTGGCGTAGTTATTCTTAGTTTTATCACCGCAGTCGGAGGCGGAGTTGCAAGAGATATTATGATAAATCAGGTTCCGACTGTTTTAATCAGCGATTTTTATGGTTCTATTGCGGTTATCGTTGCTCTTATCTTAGGAGTGTTACAATACTTTGGTGCTATAAACGAGTTTAGCATAATAGCCACAGCACTCTTTAGCATAATACTAAGGCTTGTGGCATATCAAAAAAAATGGCACTTGCCGAAACTCAATTAATCCAACTTTCTCTTAACGCCGGTCTTAATATGAGTAGCATATAATGTCAAACCCGTGAATGCCAAACCACCAACCAAATTTCCCAGTACTGTCGGTATCTCATTCCAGATTATATAATCCATTACGGTAAAATCTCCACCCATAATCATTGAAAAAGGAAACAAAAACATATTTACTATTGAGTGTTCAAAGCCCATATAAAAAAAGAGCATTATCGGCATCCACATCGCTATAGCCTTACCGCTAACCGCAGTAGAGACCATGGCACCCACCACGCCCATGGAGACCATCCAATTACATAACATTCCGCGAATAAAAATACTAAACCATCCTGAAACTCCGTGCTCTTTATAACCCAAAGTCCTAGATTCACCGATAGTTGCAATTTTACTTCCGATTGCCCCTGCATCAGTGGAATATCCATAGGTAAGGACAAAAGAGATCATAAACGCAACAATTAACGCTCCCGCAAAATTGCCGATAAACACCAACCCCCAGTTTCTAAGAACTTGAGAGACAGTTACGCCCTTTCTTTTATCCAATAAAGCAAGCGGTACCAAAACAAATACCCCTGTTAAGAGATCAAATTCCATAAGGTACAACATAATAAAACCTACAGGAAATAACATTGCACCGATTAGCTGTGAACCTGTTTGCAATGCAACCATAATAGCAAATACGGCAGCTAGCCCTAAAATAGCACCTGCCATAAAAGCTCGAATAAGCGTATCTTTGGTAGACATATAAACTTTTGATTCACCGGAATCCACCATTTTAACAACAAACTCAGCAGGAGCTAAATAAGACATACGGCACCCTCTTTATTTTTTTATGAGATATTAATTATGTTCTGACCTTATCGTACTTTTGTAAAAAAGAGCGTAAGACACCTTATAATTCTCGAAAAACAAGTTTTTCGTAGCTTTAAGTGTTGCAGGGACATCAGTTATGTTCTATAATCCGCATTTATCTTTACATACTCATGACCCAAGTCACATCCGTATGCTTTAAAATTGCCCTCACCGATACCTAAATCACACGAAATAGTAAATTTTTGGTGCTGCATTATAACCGCACACTTTTTCTCCATTTCAGCATCAAAATAGATAGTACCGCTATCATAAACGCATAGGTTGTCAAATGAAATTTTCAACTTCTCTTCATACGCTTCCACACCGCTAGCACCTATTGTTGAAGCAATTCTCCCCCAATTTGGATCTTCGCCAAAAAGTGCAGTTTTTACTAAAAGCGAATCTGAGAGTGCTTTTGCAGCTATTTCAGCCTCTCTATCATCTTTTGCACCCGTTACTTTGTAAGTAACTAGTTTTGTAGCACCCTCACCGTCTCTAACCATCTCTAGTGCCAAAAAGTGCATAACTTTAAATAAAGCCTCTTTAAAAGCCTCTTTATTATAAGCTCCGCTTCTGCCGTTTGCCAAAACCAAAACAGTATCGTTAGTAGAGGTGTCACCGTCAACACTTATAGCATTAAATGTAGTTTTTACAACCTCATTTAGTGTTACTTGCATCTCATCTTTACTTACTTTTGCATCAGTTGTTATAAAGCAGAGCATTGTTGCCATTGCAGGATTTATCATACCGGCACCCTTTGCAATTGCACCTATATTAAAACTGCTTCCATCGTCAAGCATAACCTTAAAAGCTATCTCTTTAGCAAATGTATCAGTCGTCATTATGGCTCTTGATGCACTAGCAGAATCCCTTTTTGTCAAATCAAAAAGTTTCATTCCGTCTATGATTTTAGCCTTTGGAAGTCTTACGCCTATAACACCGGTTGAACTCATAATAGGATTGTTTGCTCTTGTATCACAAGTGGATAAAACTTCTTTTATATCATCAATCCCTGCTTTACCCGTCATAGCGTTTGCATTTTTAGAGTTTATGACTATAAAATTCGTCTTCACATCACCCATCTCTCTAAAATGTCTAATCGGTGCCGCGCACATCTTGTTCGTCGTAAAAACCGAAGCAACCTCACACTCATCTTCGCTATAGATAAATGCCATATCTTTTGCATTATCTTTTTTAAGTCCCGCACTGACTCCATCTGCGAAAAAACCGCTACTTAAACAAACTCCGCCTTGTGAATATACTATATTATACAAATTTCAGCTCCTTAGGTTTATCTCTTTTTATTACCGACTCTTTTAATAGACAAAATACTGTAAATATAGACATTTGAATTAAAAATAGGAGTGATTCTAAACTGTAAGATTGGGAATATCGCTCATCGTTGAGCATTGTGTGGGATTTGGGAGATAACTCCCAATAAATAAAGTCTCGAATCTTCTCTAAGAGATTCAATCTTATAACCTTATTTTCTTAAGAGTTTTTCTTAAGTGTTCTTAGCTCTCTTGCAGAGATTTTAACTTTTTGAGTCGTACCGTCATCTAAAGTTATACGCACTGTTCTAAGATTTAATAAAAAACGACGCTTTGTTCTGTTTTTAGCGTGAGAAACATTGTTTCCACTCATCGGGCCTTTGCCGCTTATAGCACATTTTCTTGCCATACTAGCTTCCTTATATTAGGTTTTAAAGTTGCGAATTATATCAAGCCCAAACAAAACTTCTGCTTAAGGGGAGCTATTAAGGTAAATATAATTACTTTTATATTTCTTTTATAGTTATGTAGATAGAATAAACAAAATTTAAAACGCATGTAGTAAATATGATAACAAAAAATGAGATAGATAGCTTCATAGAAAAGATACCGCCGGCTCCCAATGTTTTAAAAGAGACCGTGAGATTACTTAACGCCGGAGAGCTAATTAGGGCTGCTAAAATCGCAGAGGGTGATTTAGCTCTTAAATCTTATCTCAAACATATTGTAAATAAGCCTATCTATGGATTCAAGAACGAGGTAAGTGATATTTCTCAAATTTTCGGTATTCTTGGTGTCTCTTTATCGCAGCAGAGCGTATATAACTATATGATTACTCTTTTAAGTCCTAAAAAATGGACTTTATTTAAACTAAACGCGACTCTATTTTATGAACTTCAGGCAAATTTATCAAAAAAATGGGAAATTATACTAAAGCATCTAAATATTGATGATAAAGATGTTTATGCATCCATAAGTTTATTGCCCTCAAGCATAATAGTAACGGAAGCTCTTTTTGCCAAAAAAAAAGATGATATAAATCTATTAAGAACGACCAGAGCACTTGACTATAACACAATTCTACTTCGTCTGTGTGGAATTACTCTTTTTGACATTTGTGAACAAATAGCAAAAAAGTGGGAGATGGATGAGACAGTTTTTCAAATTATACAAGCTGCTTCAGGGGTAAAGCCATCAAATATTCAAGCTGTTGATACTCTAGGAAAATGGATGCATCTTTTACTTTTTTACGAGCTTTCAAAACCGCAATTTATCGAAGCAGGGCTTAATGATTTTATCGATTTTCAAGTTGAGTATGTCAATGATATATATGATGATTTTGCCTTACTTATGGGGATTCAATGAGAGCCGTAGTCAAAAACGGTATAGCCACTTTTTCACCGCAGGGCTTTTTGGACGGTAACAATACAAACTCTTTTTTAGGTATTGAGGATGTTGATGCAACGGTGCATTTAAATGTTGATATGATTTTAGTTTCGCTTAAAAAAGTTGTTTTTTTTAACAAAAACGGTTTAGATACCTTTATAAAACTCTTTATTCAAATTCGTAAAAAGAATCATGCGATAGTTGGATTTTGCGATTATGACCATAAAAAATATGTGGCTATTAAAAAGTTCTATCAAGATGAGATCAACTTTTCACTTTTTAAAACCCTTGATATCGCTTATCTATTCTCCTCTAGTTTTAAAAATCAGAGTAAAAATGTTCTTATTTATAGCAGTGACAGATCCCAGCGATCCGCAATTGCTATAGAGCTTCATGATAACGGTCACAATCCTATTGTTGTACAATCTCAAGAGGAATATGACGAAAAAAGAGAAAAAAAAGAGACTTTTGACTATTCCATAGACTCAACATTTTTAGGACAGATGGGACAAAAAATCGCAACAAGAGTAACAGGTAACGCCATTATATATACTATATCCATGTTTTTAGATGTTGAGATAAGCGATAAATTCAATATAGAGTATCATAACAACTCTCTAAATGTAGGATTTAGACTTTTTATTTTTGATGCTTATAAAGTTATTAGTATGAATGTTCATGCGCTTAACTTTTTTTCAAAACTGGCAAGTTCTGCTGCCGAATATAACGCCACTATATGCTTTGTAGGAATGAAATTTGACAAAACTCCCGAGTCTTTCAAAAATACGCTAGAAGATTCAGGAATACTTTTTTACGCGCAGATGGACGATATTCTTCAAAATAAAGAGCTTTTAAAAGAACTTGGGGCAAGCAGTGCATCAAATGTAAAACACAGAAGGGTTATAAATAAAGAGACGGTTTTGGAACTGCCAAAATTTATCAATGCCGCAGCTGTTACGATAGAGATGATGACAAATTCTAAAGCTATAAAAGAGTCAGTAAGCGTTCAGAGTTTAATTATTGAGAATAGAGATGGAAAAGTAGCAAGCTCCATAGGTTATTACGGTGATATAGACGGCATGGTTATTTTAATTTTTCCGTCTGGCATTGCCAAAAAAGCTTGTGAACTTCTTATCGGTGAAAATACTGATGATTTAGAGCTGATTTTAGATTCATTAGCCGAACTTGTAAATATTGTAGGCGGAAAAATAAAGACTCTTCTTTTAGATGAAGGCATAAATGTAAATATAACACTTCCTAGAACATATAATGATGTAAACAGTTTGCTAGAAGTTATTGAAAATAGAAAAGGCATTCAAGTAGATTTATCGTTTAACGGCGATAAGTTTCTTTTTTTCTTAACAAGATAAAAGATACAAAATTGTACAATTTCGAAAATTTATGCTTTTATGAAGGAAAATTGATTGTTAGTAGCTCCTAGTGTTCTATCTGCTGATTTTGGTAATTTACAAAGAGATGTCGAAGCTATCTGTAAAGCTGAGTGTGATTTTGTACATGTAGATGTTATGGATGGGCATTTTGTTCCAAATCTGACAATCGGACCCGTGGTAGTTTCCGCAATTGCCGCGTGTGCCACAAAACCGCTTGATATCCATCTTATGGTTGAGAATAATACTTTTTTTGTCGATCTTTTTGCACCTCTAAAGCCGGAGTATATCTCTTTTCACATTGAAGAAGAGAAACATCCGCACAGACTTATTCAGAAAATTCGCTCTTTGGGCATTAAACCGGCAATCGTTTTAAATCCTCATACACCACCGGAATCTATCGAATATCTGCTGCAAGATTTGGATATGGTTCTATTGATGAGCGTAAATCCAGGATTTGGCGGGCAAAGCTTTATAGAGAGCGTTATACCAAAAGCAAAAAAATTGAGTGCATTGAGAGATAAAATAAATCCAAAATGTCTTATAGAAGTTGACGGCGGAGTGAGTGATAAAAATATTCATCTATTAAAAGATGCCGGTGTTGATATCGTTGTTGCAGGCAGTTATGTTTTTAATCATGCAGACAAAAAAGAGGCTATCGCTTCTTTGAAAATCTAAATTATGCGTACTAAGATCTGCGGAATAACGACTTATGAAGATGCGATGGTAGCGATAGAAGCCGGTGCAGATGCACTGGGCTTTGTTTTTTATGAACAATCACCCAGATATATTTCACCATCTGAAGCTAGAAATATTATAAAAAAATTGCCCCCATTTGTAGAAAAAGTAGCACTTTTTGTAAATAGCGATGCGCAAATAATCAACTCTTATTGCCAAGAAGCAGGAGCCACACTTGCTCAAATTCACTTTGAAGCTCCTTCTAAACTTTATGAACAGTTGTTCGTTCCTTATATAAAAGTCATTCGTGCAAGAGAGGCTAAAGATATAGAACAATTTAGCGATGAGTATAGACTTGTGGATGCCTACTGTGAGAGTTACGGAGGAAGCGGCAAAAGATTAAATTTAGAGTGGTTTGATAGAGTTGACTGTTCTAAAATTATCTTAGCAGGCGGGCTTGATGCTCAAAATGTCGCTTCTATAAAAAAATATGGTTTTTACGGTGTTGATGTAAGCAGCGGTGTAGAACTTTCACACGGAAAAAAAGATGCTTATAAAGTTAGAGAATTTATTAAAAATGCAAAACAATAAGTTTTTCAATGATTAACAATGACCTTTGCCTTGATTCAAAAAGTATCCATAAACTCTCTTGCAAAGGTCTCTCTTTAAAAACGCTAAAAGAGCAGATTGATGATGATTTGGAGTTCTTGCTTCAACTTTGGCACTCACAAGGTTTGCAGATAACGAAACAACAGGGAAATTTTTACTTTGCAACAAAATTTATCCCCGTAGAAGATGCAGAGTTTTGCATAGTAGACATTGAAACAAACGGCTCAAAAATAGAAAAACATCAGATAATTGAAATAGCTGCCGTAAAAGTAAAAAACGGCAAAATAGTTGATAGTTACGAATCACTTGTTCATTGCAACGAAATAAATCAGCATATTACGGAAATAACGGGTATAACGGCAGAAGACACGAAGGATGCTCCAAATCTAAAGAGAGTAATGTATGATTTTAAAACTTTTTTAGGAGATGCCGTTTTTATTGCGCATGATGTAAAGTTTGACTATAAATTTATATCACAAAGTATGCAAAAAGTCGGTTTGGCACCACTTTTAAACAGAAGTTTATGCTCATTATCGTTAGCGGAGAGGACAATTGAATCATACAGATATGCTCTATCCTACCTCAATGAAACATTTAGCCTAAATCCAAGTGCCGTACATCACAGAGCTATGAGCGATGTACTCACGACTTATGAACTTTTTAAATTATCGCTATCTACTTTAGATGAAAATATAAAAACGGTCGAAGAACTTATAAAATTTACAAAAGAGGGAAAAAGATTGAAAAGACCGAAGTTTGACCCGCTCCTAAAAGAGGAGCAAGAGTAATATATTATTCGCTATAAGCTCCGACGCCTACAAGTTTTTTATATCTTGCATCCATTCTCTCTTCGTCTGACATTTGACGAAGTTTTGATAGCTCTCTTAGAAAATATTCACCTATCGCTTCAGCAGCACCGTCTTTATCTCTATGCGCACCGATTAATGGTTCGGCAATTACATCATCTATAAGATTTAACTCTTTTAAATCCCCGCTTGTAATTTTCATAGCATTTGTTGCTGCTTCTGCTTTTGTTGGATCATTCCATAAAATTGCGGAACAACCCTCAGGCGAGATAACGCTAAAAACAGAATATCTCATCATAGCAAATTTATCTGCGACACCTATAGCAAGTGCTCCACCGCTTCCACCCTCACCTATAACTATAGAGATAGTCTGTGTATTAAGTTGTGATAACTCTAAAAGATTTCTAGCTATTGCTTCACTTTGGTTTCTCTCTTCTGCTCCGATACCAGGATATGCACCCGGAGTGTCTACGAGCATAAGAACCGGAAGATTAAATTTTTCGGCAAGTTTTGCCGCACGAAGCGCTTTTCTATAACCCTCAGGATGAGGCATACCGAAATTTCTTTTTATCTTATTTTTTGTACCTCTACCTTTTTGTTCACCGATAACCATAACCTTTTCTTCACCGATATAGCCGATGTAACATAAAATAGCCGCATCATCACGGAAATGCCTGTCTCCGTGAATCTCATACTTATCTCTCATAATCAAATTAATATAATCAAGCGCATACGGTCTATCTATATGGCGTGCGAGTTGAAGTTGTTGAAAGGGAGACAGATTGTTATATATTTTTGAAACTTCTCTATCCAAATTATCCTGCAATATCTTAACAGTACCCTCATCATGACGAACGCGTGCAGAAATAATATCTTCTTGTATAAACTTTATCTTGCTCTCAAAATCTAAATATGTTGCCAAACTAAATCCTTATACTTAGATTTTTTTAAAAATTAAAACACCGTTTGTTCCGCCAAAACCAAAAGAGTTGCTCATTACAGTATTGAGCTCGGCCTTTCTCGCACTATTTGGAACAACATCTAAATCACAATTCTCATCAGGGGTCTCATAGTTAATCGTTGGAGGTATTATTCCATCACGCATTGCCATTAAACATACGACTGCTTCTATACCGCCTGCAGCTCCTAAACAGTGACCGATTTGTCCTTTAATAGAACTCATTGGAGGACAATTCTCTTTACTTCCGAGTAGTTCTTTAAGAGCGGCAGTTTCATTTTTATCATTTATCGGGGTACTTGTTCCGTGTGCATTTACATAATCAAGTTTAGGTTCACCCGCCATTTTATATGCAGCTTTCATTGCGCGAGCCGGACCGTCAAGGCTTGGCGTAGTTATGTGGTTAGCATCACCGCTTTCTCCAAAACCTATAATCTCGCCGTATATATTCGCCCCTCTTGCAACTGCATCTTCATACACTTCTAAAATTAAAGCAGCAGCACCCTCACCCATAACAAAACCGTCACGGTCTGCATCAAAGGGACGAGAAGCTTTTTTTGGATCTTCATTTCTTGTTGAGAGTGCTTTCATAGAAGCAAATCCGCCTACACCTGCACCGGTTATTGCGCACTCTGCTGAAACAACCAACATTTTGTCCGCACCGCCGCACATAATTGTCTTAACGGCTTCGCTTATCGCATGAGTTCCTGCTGCACATGCAGTAACGCTTGAGAGATTTGGACCTTTTGTTCCATGCTCAATCGACACAAAACCGCCAAGCATATTTACAAGTGCTGATGGAATAAAAAATGGGCTTATTCTTTTTGGACCTCTTGTTTCGATTATTATAGAATTTTTTTCAATTGCAGGAAGTCCACCGATACCTGAGCCTGCACTTATACCGAATCTATCCATATCAATATTTTGATCTTGCGAAAAGTTAGCATCAGCCATTGCTTCTTGAGCCGCTTTTAAACCAAGGTGAATAAATCTGTCCGCTTTTTTAACCTCTTTTGCTTCCATTACAGTTTCTGGGTCAAAATTTTTAACTTCACCTGCGATTTTTACACTGTAATTTTCTGGATCAAAAAGAGTAATGGTGTCAATTCCACACTCACCATCACAAATAGCTTTAAAAGAACTCTCTTTATCATTTCCAACTGCATTTATCATGCCTAAACCGGTAACTACAACTCTTCTCATTAAAATCTCCGTAAAAATATAAAATACTTTTTAAAAATCAGAAAAACCTGATTACTAAAAAATATTTGCTACTGAGGAGTCCTCAGTAGAATTATTTGATAATTATTTGTTCTCGATATAATTAACTACATCTTTAACAGTTCTAATCTTTTCTGCTTCATCATCAGGAATTTCGATATCAAACTTCTCTTCAAGCGCCATTACTAACTCAACAACATCAAGGCTATCAGCACCTAAATCCTCAACAAACTTTGAATCCTCTTTTACTTCATCAGCATTCACGCCTAATTGTTCAACCACTACTTCTTTAATATCGTCTAAAAGTGCCATTCTAGCTCCTATGTTTTATGTGTAAAATCCTGTAATTGTAGCATATTTAACTTAAATAAACTATCAACAAAAAATAAAAAAGGAGACTATTTATTGGGCTTAAATCGCTTTATTTAGGCATAATCATACATTTTTGAAGAAAAAATTTTAAAAAAATATCCATCTACGATAGTTGTGTTACAACGCTACACACTAAAGAGCTTTTTTTGAGATGGCGACTTTAAAGTTATACTCATAGTTTGCAAAAAGGTCATTAAACGGTAAATTTTCGTGATTTGAAACGATATTTTCAAGTGCTTTATAGAGTTTTTTATCTTTTGTTTGAAGTAAAAGCTTGTTTCTTACATGAAAATCAACAAGAGATTTTATATTTGGACTATTTTCTTTTAACTTTTCTATAGAGTCATACGCAAAGAGCTGCCTTATAAAGTTTTCTCTAAGCCGCTTATCTTGAAGTCTGCTCTCCTCTTCCATTGGTAAAAGAGGAAATTTATCTTTACAGATAGCGACAAAAACACCGTTACTCTGTGTATCGACATATCCGTTTTTTAAGTAGGTTTTCGCACTGCCCATACCGCAGCTTGGGGATTTTGATTTAAAAATAATTCCGCTTAGATTTGTGCCTGCGATTTTATGAAGTTCTTCATAGGATTTATCTAAAAGCTGCTGTGTCAAATCGTAACTATTTTCATTTGAGAGAACTAAAATATTATCCTCTTCATTTACAAGCCTGATTGAATCTCTGGGCGTACCAAATGCAATCGACTCAGGACAAAACGGTATAAACGAGGCATAACGACCTAACTCGTCGGTAATAAATTTATCTAGTTTATGTCCGCCGTCATATCGAACACTCTCTCCCAAAAGACAAGCGGATACAGCGATATTCATTTGATGTTACGCATAAATATGAGCAAAGCCCATATTTACGGCAGGGACACTTTTGTCCCTACAACCCCCTAAAGCTACCCACTGAAGTGGGAGAATAAATCTAACGCTATACATCTTTTCTCCTAAACTTACGCCATATTCATACCGCCGTTTACTTTAAGAGTTTCACCGGTTATATAACTTGAATGGTCTGAGAGTAAAAATGCCGTTGCCTCTGCTACTTCGGCAGGGTTTCCAAAACGACCCATCGGGATTTTAGAAGTAAAACTATTTTTTACCTCATCGCTTAAAACATCCGTCATCTCAGTTGCAATAAAGCCCGGAGTTATCGTGTTGTAGCGAATACCGCTAGAAGCCGATTCAAGTGCGAAACTTTTTGTCATTGCAATCACGCCGCCCTTGCTTGCAGAGTAGTTAGTTTGACCTGCATTTCCTGTCTCTCCAACGATAGAAGCGATATTGACTACTGAACCGAACTTTTTCTTTCGCATCACTTTCATAGCCTCACGACATCCCACAAAACATGAGAGAAGGTTTGCATTGATTACCGACATAAAATCTTCACTCTTCATTCTAAGTGCAAGTTTATCATTCGTAATACCTGCGTTGTTTACAAGATAACTTAACTCTCCGTCACAATCAACTATGGTTTTAATTGCATCCACAAACGCATCTTCATTACTTACATCAAAACCGATAACCGCCGCACTTCCGCCTGCCGCTTCGATAGCCTCTTTTATAACATCCGCTTCTGTTGCACCGCTTCTGTAATTAATCCAAACTTTTAAACCGTATGACGCCAACACTTTTGCAATCTCTGCACCTATACCGCGACTAGAACCCGTTACTAAAACATTTTTTCCGCTAAACTTCATTATTATTTCTCCTTGATTTTATTTAAACTTTCTAAACAAACATAGATTGCTTCGTCGCTTTGCTTCTCGCAATGACAGTCATTGCGAGCCTCTAAAAGAGGCGCGGCAATCTAATTTTGATTAATTATAGTTCATTCAAAAATTTAAACTAAACTATGATCCATCTCAGACGGTATTTCAAGCCCCATAAGTTTTAAAACAGTCGGGGCAATGTTGTTAAGCCCACCGTTTTCAACTTTAGTCACACCCTCTGCCTCAACAAAACACCATACTTTTCCAACCGTATGATTTGTCAAAATATTTCCCTCATCATCTCTCATCTCTTCACAGTTTCCATGATCAGATGTAATAACTAGCGCATAATCCATCTCTTTTGCTTTTTGCATAATTCTGCCAAGTTCGGTGTCCACTGCATTTACGGCAATTTTTGCCGCTTCAAAATTACCCGTATGCCCTACCATATCGCCGTTTGCAAAATTTACGACTATAAAATCATACTCATCATCCATAGCTTTTAGAACAACATTACCAACTTCTGCCGCACTCATCTGCGGTTTTTCATCGTAAGTTTTTACATTTGGAGACGGTATTAAAATTCTTGTCTCATTCTCATACGGTTCATCAATTCCGCCATTGAAAAAAAATGTAACATGCGCATACTTTTCTGTCTCGGCAGTATGAAGTTGTCTCAAACCTGCTTTTGAAATCACTTCCGCTAAAGTGTTTATCGGCGAATCTTTTAAAAATAAAACGGGATAAGAGAAGCTCTTGTCGTACTCGGTGATAGTTGCAAGTTTTACGCTCACATGTGATTTTTTAAATCCACTAAAATTTTTATCTCCAATTGCTGTTACAATTTCACGCATCCTATCGCTTCGATAGTTAATAGTCAAAACGCTATCCCCATCTTTTACGCCATCATATCCATTAAATGCAGTTGGTTCTATAAACTCATCAGTCTCATTTTTTGCATACGATGCGTCAATGTAACTTGATGGCTGCATATCAGTTTTTGGAGCTGCATTTACAATCGCCTCATACCCTTTTTGCACTCTGTCCCAACGGTTATCTCTATCCATCGTATAAAATCGCCCCGATATGGTAGCTATCTTGATGTTTTGATTTAAATGAGCTTGAACTTGCTCCAAATATTTTTTTGCAGAAGTAGGAGATACATCCCTGCCGTCAGTGATAAGATGTAAAAAAACCTCTTTGCCCTCTTTTGCAGCCAAATCTGCTATACCCATAAAATGGTCTATATGCGAATGCACCCCGCCGTCACTCATAAGTCCGATAAGATGGAGTCTGTTTGATTTATCTAAAAGATTTTTAAACTCTTTGTTCTCTTTAAATCTGTTTTCGCTTAACGCTAAAGATATTTTCACCAAATCTTGATACAGAACTCTCCCGCTTCCTATGCTCATGTGTCCTACTTCAGAGTTTCCCATTTGACCTTCGGGAAGTCCTACGCTTAAACCGAAAGTATCTATCAAAGAGTGAGGAGTTTTGCTAAAAAGTTTGTCATAAGTCGGTTTTGTTGCACTGTAAAAAGCGTTAAACTGGGTTTTTGAACTATAGCCGATACCGTCTGTTATGACTAAGAGAGCTTTTTTTCTCAATTTTTTTCCTTCTAACAAAAGTTTTATGCAATTATACTATAATGTCATTTTTATTTTGTTACGCATTAAAACGAGCGAAGCCCGTCTTAATGGCAAGGACACTTGTGTCCTTTGCAATCCCCTAAAGCTTTTCGCATAAATGCGAAAGATTTACAAAGCTGTTACACACTTTTTTATCAAAGTGCATAACAGAAGTTATATTTATAAGGACTATCAACTTTGCTGTATTGGCTCTCAGAATTACTCAATATAAATCTTCTCGGTTACATCACCGTAAGAGCTGGAATTTCTTTTTTTCTAGCACTATCTTTTACACTTTTTTTAATGCCGCGATTTATAAAATGGGCTCAAGCAACTTCTAGCGTTCAGCCTATCAACGAGTGGGCGCCGCAGAGACACCAAAGTAAAGCAAAAACCCCTACAATGGGCGGTATTGTTTTTATTTTTGCAACTATTTTAGCTTCTTTAATAAGTATCAAATTTTCAAATATTTATGCTGTCGGTGCAGTTACGACGCTTGTACTCTTTGCTTTGATAGGTTTTCAAGATGATTATGCAAAAATCAAAAAAAATCAAAATCTTGCAGGATTAAAAGCAAGAACGAAACTGTTTTTGCAAACTACTTTTGCATTGGCAATCTCAATTTTTTTATATAATCTTACTGATTTTAATGAAAACCTTTATGTTCCATTTTTAAAAAATCCACTTTTCGATATGGGAATTTTTGCTATCTTTTTTTGGACTGTTGTCATTATTGCAACATCAAACGCCGTAAACTTAACCGATGGACTTGACGGGCTTGCAACCGTTCCCTCCGTTACGGCTCTTGCTTCTTTTAGCATTATTATTTATATTACGGGAAATATTAACATAAGTTCTTATCTACTGATGCCGCACATAAATATCGGTGAAGTAGCGATAGTATCCAGTGCTCTAATCGGTGCTTTAACCGGATTTTTATGGTACAACTGCCATCCTGCCGAAGTTTTTATGGGAGATAGCGGTTCACTTACGATAGGTGCATTTTTAGGCTATCTTGCAATCATCTCAAAAAGCGAAATCCTTCTTCTTTTAATAGGTTCTATTTTTGTCATAGAGACACTCTCGGTAATACTTCAAGTCGGAAGTTATAAACTTAGAAAAAAAAGAGTTTTTTTAATGGCTCCTATACATCACCATTTTGAGATGAAAAATTGGGCAGAAAACAAGATTATTGTCAGATTTTGGATTATTGCGACTCTCTCGAATGTTATTGCTCTCATCTCTCTAAAGATTCGCTAATGCAAAGAGTCTCTCTTTTTGGCCACGGCAAGACGACAAAAGCACTAACTAAGCTCTATCCAAATGCAATATTTTATGATGACAAATGCACCGAAGCGTTTAGAGACGATAACGGTTTTGAAGTAAGACCCTCATCTGATTTTAACCCCGATTATTCAGATTTAGAGATTCCTTCTCCCGGAATACCTCCGTCAAATCCGCTAATTCTTAAAGCAAAAAACCTTATAAGCGAATATGACTGCTTTGCTAAAAATGCTCCTCTTTGTGTATGGATAAGCGGAACAAACGGTAAAACAACGACTACTCAGATGACACAATATTTGCTAAAAGACAGAGGCTCAAAAGAGGGTGGAAATATAGGAACACCGCTTGGTGAGCTAGACCAAAATGCCGATATATGGATACTTGAAACCAGCTCTTTTACGATTCACTACACAAACAAAGCAGTGCCTAACATATATGTTTTACTGCCGATAACGCCTGACCATCTAAGTTGGCACGGGGATATGGATGAGTATATAAAAGCAAAGTTGAAGCCCGTTTTAAAAATGCGTGAGGGCGAAGTAGCAATCATCCCCGAAGCATACAAAGCCGTAAAAACTTCCGCACATCTCATTACATACAGAGATGAAGATGATTTGGCTTCACAATTTGGCATAGATGCGAGCAGAGTAAACTTCAAAGGCGCTTTTTTGATGGATGCACTTTTGGCAATGGCAGTTGAAAATATACTTTTTGATAAAATTGATTATGAAAAAATCAACTCGTTTGTAATCGACCCTCACAGACAAGAGGAGCTAAGGGACAGCAAAGGTCGCCTATGGGTAAATGATACCAAGGCGACGAACTTAGATGCGACTATCGTAGCGCTTAAACGCTACAAAGAGCAGTCTGTGCATCTTATTTTAGGCGGAGATGACAAAGGAGTTGACTTAAATGAACTCTTTGTATACCTGCAAAATTGTGATGTTAAAATCTACAATATCGGCTCAAATAAAGATAAACTCTCAAATCTGGCACAAAAATACAACATTGAGTTTGAACTTTGTAAAAACCTTGCAGACGCGATAGCAAGAATAGATAAAAATCTAAAAAATGACGAGGTTGCCCTGCTCTCTCCCGCTGCCGCTAGTCTTGATGAGTTTAAATCATACGCCCATAGAGGCAATCAGTTTAAAGATGCCGTAAAAGGGCTGTAGTGACAAAAATAGCCATTTTAGCATCTTATAACGGAAGCGGTTTTAATGCGCTTTATGAAGCATCTCAAAAAAGAGAGCTAAATATCGAAATAGTCTTAGTTATATCTAACAACACGGGCGCGCTAGCTTTACAAAATGCGTCCAAATACGGTATCGATAATTTAGCAATCAACTCAAAAACCGATGAAAATCCGGATGAAAAAATTGAACAACTCTTGCATGAGTATGGGTGTGAATATGTTTTTTTATCCGGCTATATGAAAAAAGTCGGCGAGAACATAACAAGAAATTTTAAAGTTATAAACTCTCATCCCGCACTTCTTCCAAACTACGGCGGAGTTGGGATGTACGGTCGTTTAGTCCATGAAGCAGTTATAAAAAATCAAGAAAAAGTAAGCGGCGTTACCATTCATGAAGTTAATGAAAACTACGATGAAGGCAAAATTATTTTGCAAAAAAAACTCATCTTAGACGAAGATGAAAGCGTAGATTCGCTAGAAGCCAAAATCAAAAAACTTGAACAAAGCACAATCGTAGAAGCATTTAAAAATATCTAAAAAAAGATTTATAAGCTAACTTTCAGTCCCTAAAAGATATAATTGCGCTCTTAAAAGATGGCCAATTAGCTCAGTCGGTAGAGCAAGTGACTGAAAATCACTGTGTCCTTGGTTCGATTCCGAGATTGGCCACCACCTCTTTTAAAACCATAACATTTCTTTATAATGGCCAATTAGCTCAGTCGGTAGAGCAAGTGACTGAAAATCACTGTGTCCTTGGTTCGATTCCGAGATTGGCCACCATCAACCTATTTTCAATCAATTTTTAGCATCATTTCAACCATAAAAAAGCTACTGTGTAGTTTTTGTGCAGCAATGCGTTAACAAATAAATCCTAAATTATGCGAAATCTTTTTGTTGAAGATTTGATATAATGATGTGAATATTGGAATAATCACAAATAAGGAGTGTATATAAATGTTGGCAACTCAAGAAATTTATGACGAAGCAATGACGATGCAACCGTTAGAAAAAATTCGGCTAATTGATAAACTACTGTTAAGTCTTGATATTCCTAATCAAACTATAGAAGAAGAGTGGAATAAAGAAGCGCAAGAGAGAATAGAAGCTTACAATGAAGGCAAAATAAAATCAATTCCAATGGATAAAGTTTTTGCAAAATATATCAGTTGAATTTTTAGAGCCTGCTCAAAATTATTGGAAAAATAGAACAAGCCTTAAAACCTCAATGTAACCGTTGTTAAACCATTTTCTACAGAGCTTATCTTAATCTCAATATTGTATCTGTTGCACACTCTTTTTACGATATCCAAACCTATGCCGAAACCGCCTTCGTATTCGTTGGCTCTGTAAAATCTGTCAAAAATCTTATCCTGCTGCTCTTTTTTTATGCCCGTACCGTTATTGCTGATGGTAAACTCGTTTGCACTAAGTCTTAGTTCCATCTTGCCGCCGTGTCTGTTGTACTTGATAGCGTTAGATAGCAGATTGCTAAACAACCTTTGGGCGCTTACCTCATCCATCATTAAAAAAGCGTCTTCGAGTTTTTTATCTATGATTAGTGATTTTTTGGATGCCAAATCCTCATAAAGAGTGAGTTCGTTTTCTATAATCTCTTTTAGATTGATTCGTTTTGCCTCTTTATTTTCATTTTCTAACAACAGATAGGTTAAATCCGAATATATTTTTTGAACTCTTTTTGAGCTGATTTGGACTCTTTTTAAAATCTTCTCATCAATATTCTCTTTTTTAAGTCTCTCAACACTCATCAAAATTGCGGTAATGGGGGTGTTTAGTTCATGTGTCGTATCTTTGATGAATTTATCTAGTTTGATTCTCTCGTTTTGTATCGGTTTTAAAAACATCTTGGTTAAAAAATAACCGACAGTTACGATAAGAATAACTGAAAACACGGCGATTAGAAGTATGCTTTGTATTAATTTAAAAATTTGTTTATTTGCTTTTTTATTTTTAACAACCAAATATTTTACATCGTGATGAAGCTGCGGACTAAGATCTACGAAATAGTCAAACTTATCATCTTCATAAAAACCTTGCTTAAATTCTATGGCTTCGGATGCCAAACCGTAAATAGGAGTTTTATTTTCGTCATAAAGCGTTATTTCATAGCCCTCGACACTCTCTATCCTAAGAGGCTCTGAGTGCATATAAGACGAGACAATTTTTGAAGAGAGGCTAAGTGCCAAATTTTGCATCTTCTCTTTTTTTATGGAAATAATATTTGAAAACTCATAACCGTAAAAGCTAACGGCAATAAAAACAATTAAAAAGATTGATGAACTAAGGTAAAGTCCCAAAAAGCCGTAAAGCGACTTTTTTTCACTAGATGTTAACTCTATAACCGACTCCTTTAATTGTAGTTATAAAATCTTTGCCAAGGTGCGCTCTTATATTTTTTATATAAGTTCTAAGTGTCGCATCTGTCGGTATTTCGCCGTCTATCCAGATATTTGCCGCTAGCTCCGCATGTGAGATAATTTTATCTTTTTGCGATAAAAAATACTCAATTATTTCAAAATCTTTTTTGGACAATTTTATATTTTTACCATCTTTGACAAGAGTGTGAGTTAGTTTATCGAGATAGCTTGTAGCGTCTATAACGGTGCGCGTAGAGTTTAGATTGTGTACTTTTATAAGATAGTTTATCCTTGCGTCGAGTTCTATTAGGTCAAATGGTTTCTTTAGGTAATCATCACACCCCAAATCAAACCCTTTTTTTAAATCAACGGCAGAATCAAGCGAAGTAATAAAAATAGTCGGGATGTTGATATACTGCTCTTTTAATAATTTTAAGAGTTCAAAGCCGTTTAACAGCGGCACATTGACATCAAAAAGCATAAAATCATACCGCTTCTTAACTATCTTCTCATAAGCCTCTTCGCCGTCATAGGCACATGAAACAAAGTAGCCTTTTTCGCTTAAATGCTCGCAAAGTATCTCTGATAAAATAACATCATCTTCTAGTAATAAAATATTCATATTACTATATTTTTCTTATAGAATATAAAATAGGGATGATAAGCAGTGTTAAAATAGCCGAAGTCACTATTCCGCCTATCATGGGCGCTGCAATTCGCTGCATAACTTCACTTCCGACGCCGTCTATGTACATAATGGGTACAAGAGAGCCGAGAATCGCAAAAACCGTCATCAGTTTTGGTCTTAATCGCCCTGCCGAACCATGAATGATTGCTTCTTGATGAGAGAGAGTTTTATCTTTTATCGCCTCTTCAAGATAGATAACCATAACAATCGCCGTCTCTGCGGCGATACCAAGCAGAGCTAAAAAGCCTACTACAACGGCGATTGAGAGATTAAATCCAAGATAATCTACATAGAGCAGTCCGCCAAGAACCGCAAAAGGCAGAGTTAAAAAAACGATAAGCGAATTTCTCATATCTTTAAGAGCAAAATAGATGAGTACAAATATACTGATAACTACGATAGGAACGATAAAACTAAGTCTTGCTTTGGCAGATTCAAGATACTCACTCTGCCCTGAAAACTCATAATAGTACCCTTTTGGAAGTTTGATATCTTGCAAAAGAGTTGTAGCCGTGTTTTTATACTCATCCGCGCTGACACCAATTTTTGGCGTGATATAAACAAAAGAAACTTTCATACCTTTTTCACTCGTTATAACACTTGAACCCTCTGTATACTTTATATCTGCAAACATATAAATAGGCAAAAATCCAAAAGATGTTTTGACTTTTAACTCTTTGATTTTATCTATATCATCTCTTTGATCAGTGTTGACTCTTATGGAGATAGGATGGCGTTTTAAGCCATCAACAAATGTACTCACTCCAAGTCCGCCGACTCCGAATGAGATAGTGTCAAGTATATCTTCTTTTGAAAGACCGTATCTTGAGAGCTTATCTTGTATGATATTTACTTCTAAAAAATATCCGCTGTTTGACTTATCGGCAGATACGCTTAGTGTAAGCGGCATAGTTTTTAATTTTTGCTCCATCTTAGAAGAAATCTCTTCTAAAATTTTGTTATCGTCACCGTAAAGTTTGATACCAAGCGGTGTACGGATTCCAGTTAACAACATATCTATTCTGCCCCTTATCGGGTAAGTCCAAGAGTTGATTAGACCTTTTACTTTAAGCGCATCATGCATATCCTTCATCAATCTCTCATAAGTCATCCCCTCTCTCCAAAGAGATTCATCTTTAAAAGTTATGATGGTTTCTATCATCGCAAGCGGAGCGGGGTCTGTTGCACTGTTGGCACGACCCGCTTTTCCAAAAACGGTATCGACTTCAGGAAAACTTTTGATGATACGATTTGTCTCTGCGGTAATCTCTTTAGCCAGTTCTATACTAACTCCATAAGGAGTAACCGGCATATACATAAAGTCTTGCTCGTTTAACAACGGCATAAATTCCCATTTTTGAGCTTTATAAAGCGGATACATATAAGCCATACCGACGACGGCAAGGGCGATTATAAGGTATTTCAATTGTAAAAACAGTTTTAATACAGGAGTATATAAAAATGTAAAAAATCGGTTGATATAGTTGTTTTCCTCTTTCTTAATTTCACCCTTTATAAAAAGTATCATTAAAACAGGTACTAGCGTAATGGAGAGCAGCGCGCCGATAAGCATTGCAAATGTTTTAGTATATGCAAGAGGCGAGAAAAGCCTTGCTTCTTGCCCTTCTAATGCAAAGATAGGTAAAAATGAGATAACTATTAGTATAAGTGCAAAGAAAATAGGACGACCAACCTGCTTTGATGACTCTATGATGATTTCAACTCTGCTTTTTGAACCGTCACTTTTGCTTAGATGTTTATGAGCATTCTCAACCATTACGATTGAAGCGTCCACCATCGCGCCTATGGCTATGGCGATACCTCCCAAACTCATAATATTTGAGCCTATATGAAAAATCGTCATAAGCCAAAAGCTAAGAAGAACAGTTAAAGGAAGTATAACGACGACGACTAATGCACTTCTAAAGTGAAACAGAAAAAGAGCCGTAATAATGATGACTATAACAGACTCTTCAATCAGAGTGCGTTTAAGTGTATCTATGGCTCTATCTATTAGTTTGCTTCTGTCATAAACTGTGACTATTTCTACATCTTCATTTTTAAGAGACTCGATTTTGGCTTTGGTCTTTTGAATCACCTCATAAGGGTTCTCTTTATATCGTACCAAAACTATACCGCCTACTACTTCACCCTCTCCGTTAAGCTCCGCAACACCCCGTCTTGGTGTCGGTACAATAGTAACTTCACCTATATCACGCAGTTTTATAGGCGTCACATCGCTTACTTTCAGCGTTATATTTTCAATATCTTCTATGCTTGAGGCATAACCGCGAGCTTGAACTATATTTTCATAACCGTTTTGTAAAAGTACACCGCCGCCGATATCTTGGTTATTTTTCTTAAGCGCATCGGTTATTTCATTAATGCCGATGTTGTATTTAACCATTTTATCTTGATCTACAAGAAGCTGATAATTTTTTACAAATCCGCCCACAGCCGCTACTTCACTGACACCGTCAACACCCAACAGTCCATATCTTAAGTAGTAATCCTGATAATCCCTTAACTCGGAGAGATTAAGTTTTTTTGATTTTAAGACATACTGATAAGCCCAACCCACACCCGTTGCATCCGGTCCCATGCTTACTTTTGCATTTGCAGGCAGAGTCGGTAAAATGGAAGAGAGCTGCTCTAAAATCCTGCTTCTGGCATCATAAATATCCATATCGTCTTTAAAAATAATATAAACCATTCCGGTTTCAAAACTACTCATAGCTCTAATGGTTTTGATATTGGAAAGTGATATTAACGAGCTAATAAGCGGATAAGAGACCTGCTCTTCGATAATTTTAGGAGATTGCCCCGGATAAGATATTTCAAGTATTACCTGAGGAGGAGAGAGATCCGGCAGAGCGTCAAGTGAAATATTTTTAAGACTAGCTATGCCGAGAATCGTTAAAATCACCGAGACTATAAGAACTAAAAATATGTTTTTTGAGCTAAACTCTATGACTTTTTCAATCATTTTCTTACCACTTTTCGCTCACATACGAGCCGTTTGTAACTGCATCGCTATCAAGCAGGAAAAGTGCATTTTGCGCCACTTCACTACTCTCATCTATACCGCTGATAATCTGATAATATCCGCCGCCGTACTTTACATCTACTTCTTGCGGCTCATACTCGCTTTGAGATATTTTCTTAAAAACATAAAATTTATCGCCTTTTTTTATAACAGCATCTTTTGGAAGTATGAGCGAAGCGTTTTGGTTTTTACTAAAACTTACTTTTGCAAACATATCAGGGAAAATTTTACCGTGTGAATTATCCACATCAACTCTCACATCAAAAGTTAAATCCTCTTTATTTATTTTTGGATATATCTTACTGACTTTTGCGCTAATTGGCGTACTGATTCCCTCTATCTCAACACTGACATTCATCCCTTGCGAAATAAACTCGATATCTTTTTGATATACCTTTGCCATAACCCACATCTGAGAATTATCCGCGATCCTTAAAAGAGTAGAACCCGCCTCCGCGTAAGAGCCGACAAAGATATTTTTTTCGATGATTTGACCGCTATATTTACTATAAATGGGAATTGTTAAGTCCTTCAAATCAATAGTTTTTTCATCTATCTCATAAAGTTTAAATTTTTCTAAAATTGTTTTTTGCAGAGCTTGAAAATTGTTATTAGTAGCGAGAAGCTCTTTTTTTAGGCCATGTATATGTTTTGAGTAGATATCAAAAAGCTTATCTCCTTTTTTAACACTTTTATAGAGCTCATTTGCCTCCAGATTTTCAATATATCCGTCAAATCTTATACTTACTTCATAGATTTTACGCTCATTGTAAGAGGTTGTGGCATAGTATGTTTTAGATATTTTTTGCGCTTGCATCTTTGGTTTGATGCTTTGGATGTTAAAAGCCTGCTCAAAAGTTTTTGAGTTTGCCAGCGTAAGGGTTAATAAAATTAAAATTACTATTCTCATTGTATTCTCTCTTTGGTGATGTAAAAAAGCTCTAACTGAGCCGTTTTTATATCTAGTTTATATATTAGTTTTTCCATTTCTAAATCAAGCAACAAATTCTCATTTTCTATATTTTTATCTAGCGTAGCACTATCTTTTATATTGGATTTCTCATACTGATTTAGCTGCTTGTACTTCTGTAAAATTACATCAAGATTTTGAACTCTTGCATTTAAATACTCTACTCTTTTGTAATTGTTTAAAAAAAGCATGGTCATATTTTGCATAAAATTATTCTCTTCTTGAATACTCTCTGCTCTCAAATGCTTTGTTTTTTTGACTTTTGCCTCTTCGGTGCCATAAAGCGGAAGCTCAAAAGAGGTTGAAACCGAAAGATAATCATCAAAATTTTCACGACGATTGTAACCGACATTTAGATTTACATTTGGGTATTTTTTTCTATCTTCAAGTCTGCCCTGAATCTCTAGCTGCTTGGTTTTTATCTCAAAAATTCTATACTTAGGAGATTTTTTTATCTCCTCTTGCAACAACTCCTCAGTTATTTGAGCTTTTTGCACCTGAGTAAAATCTTGATTTGTTAGATACTTAAACTCGTTTTTGAGCGATGTTACTCTATCTTCCAACTCTAAAATTTTATCCTCGACAACAAATATATTTTTTTGAACCTCAACACTCGTTTTAAACCCGTCTTCAACACTTATGCTATTTTCATAGTAGTTTAATAGTATTTCTAAGTTTAATTTTTTTTGCTCCAAAAGTTCTATAGAAGTTGTAAAAGTTGAGATTTGCTCAACTACAAGTGCTATCTTTTTATATAACTCTAACTTCAAATCTTCTAACTCATACTCTAAAATTAGAGTATCAGCTTTAAGTATTGCCTCTTTAAGGTCAAGTTTTCCAAAAGTTTCAAACTCCTGAGTGATGCCGATAAACTGAGTCTGCATAGGCTCAAGATCCATCTTTAAAAAGTTCTTATTTAAAGACAGACCATCCACGCCTATTGAGATGATTGGATTTTTGTATGTAACTTCGCTTTTAAGCGCTTGATGGGATGCTAAAATTTTCTCTTGTTTTGCTAACAAATTCGGTGAACGATTAAGTGCTTTTTCAAAAACATCATTAAACTCTGCACCGACACAGATAGTTGCAGACATAACAAAAAAAGTCAGCATCTTCATCATAAAGCCTTAGTGACCGTGAGCAGATGAAGCTTGACCTAGATTAACGCTACCTTTATATTTATAATCCTTGTTATTTTCATCTTTTATAAAAACCTGATACTGCCATGTTCCGTTCATTGGAAGATTTACATTACACTCAAAATGTTTATCTATTTTTTTACAGATATCTTTTGACTCCATCGCAGGCATTCCCGGCATTTCAGGCATAAAAAACTTTACTCGAACATCTTTAGCCGCAACAACCGCTCCGCCGTGCTCACCTCTATTTAACTCTACTTTGATTTTATTCTGCCCCTCGCTTAAAACTTTATCACTTGAGAGCATTATATGCATATCACCGCTCATACCCATATCCATAAAACCCGCCGCAAAAGAGAGGCTTGAAAGTAACACCGTCGATATAAGAATCTTCTTCATTTTTGATACTCCGTTTTTTTTAATTTATAGCAGTATAATACTTTTAATATGTAGTGATTGTGTAGTTAAATTTTTCCCACTTTATCCTTTACTTTTCATTATACAAAACTTTGATATAATTTCGCTAATGGGGCTGACCTGGTTTCGACGGGATCAAGTAGCTTCTAATTGCATGTCGGACTGAGCACTTCCGTTACGCGGCTCAACTTGCTTAAACGCAAACAATACAAATTATCGCCCAGCTTACGCAGTAGCATAAGTTTTATCCCCTTCCACTAAGACTGGAAGGCGGGCTGCTTCACCTA
>Ga0209016_1000153_pt1 | contig 97036 bp, 92 predicted proteins | sample EPASupsiteSAE305_FD_187265 | JGI IMG/M metagenome (GOLD analysis project Ga0209016, IMG submission 187265) | Bioremediated contaminated groundwater microbial communities from EPA Superfund site, New Mexico - SAE3-05 (SPAdes) (version 2) | ecosystem: Environmental > Aquatic > Deep subsurface >...
CATTTTCATAATACTTCCATCCTGGATAACCGACAGTTGCATCTGACCAAAAACCAATTCTATCTGAGTCCAAATTTATTCCATCGTGTGTGGCTACAACTGCAAATATTTCACCCTTTGCAACAACGACTTCGCTTTGACCAGAATTTGAAATATCAATCCATTGATAAAAGGGAGCATCTGAAGGCGAGGAAATTAGAAAAATTGGCCAGCCGAAACCAGAATCTGCCCATAACTCATATTTAAAAGTATTTAAATCTGGATTTTCATGATTTGTCCAAGGTGGCAAGGGATTATCCTCGTTAGTTGAAATCCAATCTCCTGTTGCCGTCTCACCAAAAAAATCAATATTGTTCATTCCATCAGCATCTGATGGATAGTATCCGATTTGTGTGTCAGTACTAAAATTTTTCAATTGCTCTTTTGTCCAATTTAGTCGTATTAATCGTAATGAAATTGTTGCATTGTCTGCTCCAGTATCATCGGCACATGTAAATCCTATTCCTTTAATTGTCATATCTGCGGGTGCTTCGAACCACTGAAGCATTACATCTTGACCGAAAAAACCAAAATTGGTATTCCAATAACCACCTAAACTTCTGTGGTTCAATGTGTCCTCGTTGTAAGCCATAAAGTTGGAAGATGTAGCAAATATATTATTAAAAACTTTTCCATCATTTCTTTTAATTTTAGATTCTGTTACGGCTTCGCGTAAATCTTTTTTATGATTTAGTTTAATTTGTTCACCATTGCTTTTAAGAATCATTCTTTCTTGAGCAAAAGTAATTGACGAAAGGAGAAACAAGAACATTGTAAAATTTTTCATAGTAATTAACCCTAATTGTTGAAATCAACTTACTAAAAATAATTTTGTATTTCAATGTAAAAGTCATTCTTGCGGAATATGTTTTATTTAATTTTGAGGGACGAAAATATTCGTCCCCTACAGAATTTAATAATAAGTGGTTTTTATTTAATGAGTAGCATTTTCCTACTTTGTGTAAAACTACTACTTTGAAGTTTGTAGAAGTAAATTCCACTTGGTAATTGATAATTGACAGTTGATAATTGATAATTATGATTGCCTCGTTTCATTTCTTTGTCAATTAAAGTGGCAACTTTTTCGCCTAAAATATTGAATAACTCCAATTTTACATGTGAATCTACTGGCAATCCAAAGTTAATTGTCGTACTTGGATTAAATGGATTTGGATAATTTTGTTCCAAACTAAATTTATCTATTGAATTAAAATCTTTTATTATTCCTAATGGAAATTCTTGGATTTGCAGACCATCTATCACCCAGCCCCAACCATTTGTTGAATCATCTGAATGTAGCCTAAAACGAATAAAGATTGTATCACCAGGACTAAAGACTTCTTTAAGTTCAATTAATTGTCGCTTGTATAAATTTCGATATAATGTTGTAGAAGTCCATGCTGCTTTCCATTCTGGATTTAAATTTGCATTATATTTGGAATTTAATGGTTTCCATTGCTCATTATTTTTTAGCCCTTCAACAACAACATAATCTTGAAAAATACTATCACTCGGCTGCACTATTGCAACGTCAGAATATAAAATTTGCGAATTTGAACTTCCAACAATAATTGGCTTTGTTAGTGTTATTGTATAATCGTAATTATCATTATAATTATGTGGTGAGTGGATAGCTTTATTGCGAAAACCACCTGATAAGCCTATTGTAAAGTTACTACTCATAAAATCATTAGCATTTACATTTTCAAAATCCGTTGAATAATAATCAAGAGGATTTTCAAAATTGAAAACTTCAAACTCAACGGGATTTGAGTAGGATATAACAGTATCTTTAAATGCTTTCAAATAAGCAAGACAAGTTTTGGTTTCACTTGGAATATAATAACTTTCAATAATTTTCTGACCTTCTGCCAAATTAAAGAAAGTTTCATTAACTTTTTCATCAATAATCACTTTTATGGAATCGTAAGTATATTTAAAATCAACGTCAAATTTCAAAAGATTTATATGATAAAAAAAATCAAAATTTTCTGTTTTAAATGTAGAATTATCATATTCAATAACAGAATAAAGAGCATTTATAGTTTGGAGATCATTCCATTGACCAGCAATACCATAAGGCCAATTTGTTAACGCTAACCCTGTTGCATCTTGATTTCCGAAATCATCTGGTTCATTTCCCCAATTATTATATAATCCATTTACAGATGTACCGGTTTTAGTGCCTTCCCAAAATTGTTTTCCAATACCATCATAGTTACCATCCCACATCCATTTACCTTCTAAGTTTAGGTCAGTTGCACCTATCCAAACATAAGAAGCACCACCGCCATCAGTTGAAATAGTTTTAGTGATATCAATTTCGGCATTATTTAGGAAATAGAAGATGGAATCTTGTTCAATTTGCGAATTGATCTCCGCCAAAATTCCACCTCTTTCGCTTGCAATTTTTGCAGCCGTTTTCCAATCAAAATTCTCTTTAATAATCTCGTATTTATTTCCAAAACAAGCAAAAGCAACTATGTTTAATGAGTCAATTTGTGTTTGAGCCAATATATTATTTATCAATAATATCAAAAAAATGGATACAACTTTTTTCATTTTTTTCTCTCGTCTTTATTTTAATACAAGCAAAGTAATTCCAACCTCATAAAAATATTAAATACTATTTAAGTAAAATTCCCGCTCATCAGGCGGGACTATTCAATAATTTTATTTAATGAGTAGCATTTTCATTGATTTTATAAAACTACCACTTTGAAGTTTGTAGAAGTAAATTCCAGAACCTAAATTATTGGCATCAAAGTTTACTTCGTAATTACCAGCTTGTTGTTGTTTGTTTACAAGCGTTGCAACTTCACGACCTAGTATATCATAAACCATTAGTCTCACTTCTTGCTTCTCACCTCTCACATCTCTTGGTATTGAATATTTAATTGTCGTGCTTGGATTAAAAGGATTTGGGTAGTTTTGTTCCAAACTAAATTCACTTGGAATTTCTTCAAAATCTATTACATCTGTTATAGCATAGATATGTTTTAAAATTTTGTTATTTGGGTCAAAATTAAAAGAAAGTGGAGCTTCATTTAATGTTATATAAAAATACTCTTCTTGAGCATTGTTAAAAACAGTAAGGGTTGTATCGCCAGATAATGTTTTGAAATTTAATTCAATTGGCATAGTAAAGTATTTTGGTGAGGAGTTTGTTGCCTGTAAAATTCTAACTTTTGCTAAATATGTTCCATCGCCGTTATCTGTGAAGGTCCAACCAATTGTATATTTGGGATAATTTTCGCCGTAAATCCATTCAGAAAAGAAATATTCCAAGTCCATTCCAGACACACTTTCAGCAATTTTTTGAAAATCTTCGGTAACTGCAACATCATAAGCAAGTGTTGTATCCGCAGCATAAGTTCTTAAAATATTGTAAAAAGTTTCAGTTCCTACAACTCCGCGTAGCATGTGTAAAACCACAGCACCTTTTGCATAACTTCGCGAACTGCTAAAAATTTGTCCAACTGAACTAATATCCTGAACCCAAATTGAGCCGATTGCAGTTTTTGCAGATGACATTTCGGCTGCAATACTATTTTGATAACTATTAAAACCATAAACGGATTCTAAATAAGCAGATTCGGAATAAGTGGCAAATCCTTCGTTTAACCAAATGTGATGCCAATCTTTGCAAGTAATTTTATCGCCAAACCATTGGTGAGCAAGTTCGTGAGCAACAATTGTTTCTCCAAAACTTCCCATCGAAGAACAAGTTTGATGTTCCATTCCACCACCCCAACCAAATTCGGCATGTCCATATTTTTCTTCTAAAAATGGATAAGGTCCATATAATTCGGTAAACAGTTCAAGCATAGTTACAGTTTTGTCCAAATCGCTTTTACGAGTTGAGGTTAATTTTTCGGGATAATTATAATGCGTAACAAGCATTGTATCATTTTCGGTAATGAACGTATTTGTATAAAGTTCATAATTTGTAATTGCAAGTGAAATTAAATATTGAGCAATTGGATATTTACTATGCCATTTATACGTGTGAGTTGTTCCATTATCAATAATTTCTTCAAGAGTTCCGTTTGAAATTGGGATTAACGATTTTTCAACAGTAATCCAAATATCGGCAGAATCAGCTTTATCGGCTGGAGTATCTTTGCAGGGCCACCAATCGCTAGCACCATAAGGCTCGCTTAAAGTCCAAATTGCTGGATATCCGTTGTGCGACGAAAATTCAAAACTTCCAAAACCAGAACTTCCAGGAGTTCCGCTATAATTAACTTCAATTTTAAACTCTTCACCCAAATTATATGTTTTGTAAAGAGTTAGATTAATAATGTTGTTTTCATGCGTAAATGTTATGTTTTTTCCATTATGATTTATATAATTAACTTTTAACGCACTTTGTAAATCGAGATAAAGGGAATTTAATCCATCTTGCAAACTTTTTGCGTTAATAGTAATAGTTCCACCAATATTTTTGGAATTATAATCAACCGCAACATCAAGTTTGTAATAAGTTACATCTATTGTTTCATCGCTTGGATATTGAATTGCGTTAATTTTATTAAGAGTTGCAAAATGTGCAATTTTTGATTCTGAACATATATGCGGTTTTTGCTGACTAAAATTAATTCCAACCAAAAGAAGTAATAATAGTAAAATAGACAACAATTTTTTCATTTCTTAACCTAATTTTAATGATTTTTATATAAGTAAATTAAATGTATGTCAATTTAACAAAATTACTGCAAAGTTAATCGTGATTTTTGCGACAAAAACAAATGATTCTTTAATATCAGCTTTTATTAGTTGTTAAAGATGAACCCGAAAGAGCAGATATCAAAAATATTTGATTTTTTCAACACTGAGTTTTAATTAATGAATGTGATATTGGACACAAATTTTTGTAAGCGCTATCGGTATCTTGTGCAATCATTTTTGTAAGGTTTTTTATAATGCTTCTTAACGAAATAGTAATATATGTTTTAGGAATTGTCTTTTTTATGTTTCTGACCTTTTTCGGGATTGGATATCTTTTTTCTCGAAAAAGACAAAGTGAAAATGGGTATTAAAGGAATTCAATTTCTTTTTTATAAGCGTTTATTAGCAAATTGACATATTCGTCATAAGAAATTTCAATTGTTCCAAACATTGCCAAATGGTCAGTGAGATATTGTACATCAACCAAATCGAATTCTTTAATTTTTAGATTTTCGAGCAACTTAACCATTGCACTTTTTGATGCTTGTGGCACTTTTGAAAACATCGATTCACCAAAAAACGCACCGCGAAATGCAATTCCGTAAAGTCCACCAACAAGTTCATTTTCTTGATAAACTTCAACCGAATGAACATAACCAAGATTTATCAATCTTTCGTAAGCCTCAATCAAATCTTCCGAAATCCAAGTTTCACTTCTGTTGGAACAATTTTTAATAACTGTTAAAATATCGCTATCAAATCTGTAGTCAAAATTAGCATTTTGCATAAATTTTTTGAGCGATTTTGGAATGTTAAAGCTATCAACTGGAATTATTGCACGAGTTTTTGGCAAATACCAATCAATTGAACCATCTTCTTGAGCCATTGGAAATGAACCACGCGCATACATAGAAATCATAAATCCAGGTTCAAGAAGTTTGCTGTTATCAAAAAGTCTGTTATATTCGTCCATTAAGTTTAAATTACTATTATGAAAAAATTAAATAAAACTTCGTTAATATACACATTATCGGCAGTATTTTTATGGTCAACTGTCGCAACTGCATTCAAAATTTCGTTGGAAGGAATGAATTTTGCGCAATTATTGTTTTATTCATCCTTTTCAAGCACAATAATTTTAAGTTTTTTTGCGTTAAAATCAAAAAATGATAATCCAATTTTTACTCCAAAATCAGCATTATTGGGATTTATAAATCCATTTATTTACTATTTAATGCTATTTAAGGCATATTCACTTTTGCCCGCACAAGAAGCTCAACCGCTTAATTACACTTGGCCCATTGCTCTTTCGGTACTTTCTGTCGTTTTTTTGAAAGAGAAAATGAACTTAAAAAAAACTATTGGATTACTTTCAGCATTTTTTGGCGTTACAATTATTGCAACTCACGGAAATTTTTCAAACCTCCATTTTGATAGTTTAACTGGAGTAATTATTGCAATTTCAACCTCGATTGTTTGGGCAACTTTTTGGATTTTGAACTTAAAAGATGACAGAACCAGCGAAATTAAGCTATTTTCGGCTTTTTTGTTTGGAACTATTTTCTCTGGAATTTATGTTTTGGCTTTTGATTCCTTCAAATTGCAAAATTATAATTACCTATTTGGAGCAGCATATATTGGAATTTTCGAAATGGGAATAACTTTTCTTTTTTGGAATAAAGGACTTCAGTTGAGCAACGACAAACCAAAATCTTCCACTTTTGCTTACCTTTCTCCATTTATTTCATTGCTTTTTATCACTTTTATTCTTGGCGAAACAATATTGCTTTCGTCAATTATTGGTTTGGTTTTAATTATTGGCGGAATTTTGTATCAAAATATTGGCTCGTAATTTTTAATTTTAATTCGAAATTAAATTTTATCAATCCATTTTTACATCTATCCAAAATAAAAATTAAAAAAATTCCCGCAATTTGTATTTCCAGAAGTATTGTTTTGGGAATAATATCACATTTTCATCAGCAAATTGCGGGAATTTTCTCGTGAAATATAATAATTCATATTCATTTGGGATAGAAATAATCAATTTGATTTCTTATCAATTAAAAAACTTAAATCATTTCTAAAAAGTGAGTATTTTAGCTAAAAGAAATTGAAAAGATTTCCAACAATAAAAACAAAAACTTGATGAAATTACTAAAAACATACTTTTTTGCAATTTTGATTTCCACTTCTGTTTTGGCTCAATCAAAACTTTTGATAAATATGGATTTGAACCAAACAAATCACTTAAAAGCTTATGGAATAACTTTTAACGAAATTGAACTTGGAGCTACTGCCGATTGGCTTCTAAATTATCGTGGTGGTTCATTTTTAATTGATTATTCCGACGAACTTGCTCTTAAATGCCGTTTGCGCGGAGTTACTTTTGAATCTCTTTCCAATTCGCAAGTTGTTGAAATCTATTCGTTTGTTCAAAGTGATGACCAAAATATGGAAGTGGTTCGTCTCGAAAAAGCACCCAAAATTGCAGTTTTTGTCCCAGATGGTTTTTTGCCTTGGGATGATGCGGTTACTCTTGCACTCGATTATGCCGAAGTAAAATATGACAAAATTTGGATTGAAGAAATAATTAAAGGCGATTTGTCAAAATATGACTGGCTTCATCTTCATCACGAGGATTTTACCGGGCAATATGGAAAGTTTTTTGCAAGTTTCCGCGGTGCTCAGTGGTATATTCAACAGCAAGCACTTTACGAAAATGAGGCTCAAAAACTTGGATTCAAAAAGGTTGCCGATATGGAAAAAGCAATTGTTCAAACAATAAATAGCTTTGTTGCCGATGGTGGATTTTTGTTTGCAATGTGTTCCGCCACAGATAGTTACGATATTGCTCTTGCTGGAATGAATGTCGATTTTGTTGATAAAATGTACGACGGCGATGCTGTTGACGCCGATGTTCAAAACAAATTGGATTTTAACCAAACTCTCGCTTTTACCGATTTCAAAATTGAGCTAAATCCAATGGTTTATGAATATAGCGATATTGATATTCAACCTCTCGAAATTGGAAACCAAAATAATGATTATTTCACTTTATTCGATTATTCCGCAAAATATGACCCAGTTCCAACAATGTTAACTCAAAATCACGTAAATGTAGTTCGTGGATTTATGGGACAAACAACAATGTTCCGCAAAGAGTTAATTAAAAAATCCGTTTATATTCTTGGCGAGCGTGCTGGAACAAATCAAGTAAAATATATTCACGGAAAACTTGGAAGAGGAACTTTTACATTTTATGCTGGTCACGACCCCGAAGATTATCAACATGCTGTTGGCGACCCTCCAACCGATTTGGAATTGCACCGAAATTCGCCCGGCTATAGATTAATTTTAAACAATATTCTTTTTCCAGCTGCAAAAAAGAAGAAACAGAAAACTTAAAAAGTAATGGGAAAGTTGGAAGAATGGAAAAATGGAATTGTGGAAGAATGGAATTGCGGAATGGTGGAATTGCGGAATGGTGGAAGTTTGGGACGTTGGAAAAATGGAAAAATCCACGAGTTTTTTTCACCTTTCACATTTTCACATAATTAATTGGATAAGCATTTGAACAAATTAGAAATATTAAAATCAAATTTGCCTAAAGTTTTAGGAATTTTAGGAAAAGATGAGTTTTTCAACTCGGCGGTGTTAATTCCTTTGGTTTTTATTAATTACGAATTTCACTTACTTTTCGAAAAACGTTCGGCAAATATTAGGCAAGGTGGCGAAATTTGCTTTCCTGGTGGGAAAATTGAAAATGACGATTTTGATGCCGTAACTACTGCAATTCGTGAAACTTTTGAGGAAATTGGCTTAAATTCGAACAAAATTGAAATAATTGGGAAATTAGATATTCTTTTTGGTCCGCGTGGAGTTTTAGTAGAACCAATTGTTGCCGAAATAAAAATAGAAAATCTTAGCGAATTAACTCTCGATAAATCCGAAGTTGAAAAAGTATTTCTTGTTCCAATTTCATTTTTTGAGCAAAATGAGCCAGAACGTTTTAATATTCATTCTTCAATCACTCACAAATCGTTTAATTCCAAAGGCGAAGAAGAAGAGTTAATTTTCAAAAACAACAATGCAAATGACACATATTTTAAAGATATTCGCGAAGTTTTGGTCTATAAATTTAATAGCGAAATTATTTGGGGAATTACAGCACGTTTGGTTTATGAAATTGTGAAGAAAATGAAGGGAAATTAAATTCTTACTAATTTTTCAAAATTTTAAACCATACCAAACAACATTTGGATAAACTTTAATTGCTGGTGCTGGAAAGTGGTAGTAATCTAAAATTCGTAAAACGGATTTTAATAAATTATCTTTTTCTGAAAGCGACTCAAAATCCCAATCAAGACTTAAATACAACTCGTGGTTTCCGCCACCAAATCCATCCAAATTATTAACGCTATGTCCAATTGCAAAATTGACAAAATCTGGGAAATATTTACTAATCGTTTTGGGTAAAAGCGGATTTACGTCAACACTTAGCCAATGATAAGTGCTTTCATAATCGTCCATAATGTTTGAATATGCCCCATTTTTGAACTTTTTTGAAGCATAAAAACTCACTTTCAAATTAAATGGTTTTAAATTTGGATAGTGATTTTGTAAACTTGGATAAGCTGCACCAAGCAAATTTGCCGAAAAATCGCCCCAACTAAATCCGTAACCTTTCGAAAATCCATCTCTTATTTCTGTGAATGTTTGAAATGTTAGTGCAACAATTCCTCCATAAAAAAGTGAATTTTTCTCATCAATTCCCGACCATTTAAATAAATTGGAATAAACTTTTGAAGTAAGATTTGCAAAATAGAAATGTCCTAATTTATCGGCATTTAGTGCGTATTTAAAATCTTGATTATTGTTGAAATGGAAGTCGCTTTTATCATTTTTCCACCAAATATTGTTTTGAATAACATAACCATAAGTGAAAAATACAACTGTTGTTCCGCCAATAATTGCCAATTTTGTGCTACTAATTTTAGTGCTATCTTCTAAAATATCAACTTCTTGAGCAAATGTAATTTTAGGTTGGATTAAAACAGAAACAATAAATAGTGCAAATAGCGAGTAAATACAGCGTTTTTTCTTCATAACTTTGTTAAAATATTTCATGAAGTATATTTTTCTAAAATGGAAATTGCTTTTGGATAGTAGCTGCTTCCAAATAAATTTAGATGATTAAGAACGTGATATAATTTGTACAAATCCAATCTGTATTCCCAATCGTGTGGCAGCGGAAAAGCCTCGTTATAAGCGGAATAAAATGCTGGAGTGAAACCGCCGAACATTTTTGTCATTGCAATATCGGCTTCGCGATGACCAAAATAAACTGCTGGGTCAATTAGCACGGGATTTCCTCTTTCGTCAACCATAAAATTGCCACTCCATAAATCGCCATGCAAAAGTGTCGGTTTTTCTTCTGTTCCAGCTAAAATTGAAGGAAGTAATTTTTCCAATTTATTAAATAAATCTCGAAATTCTGAATTTGTAAATCCATTTTGCTCAGCGAGTTTAAATTGGAAATAAAGCCGATTTGTCCAAAAGAAATCAATCCATTTTTTTGTCTGTGGCAAGTTTATTTGTTTATTGCTTCCAATAAAATTATCCTCAAAAAAGCCAAATTTGGTGGAAGTTGTTTGATGAAGTTTTGCAAATTGTTGTCCAAAAAGCTCAAAAAATCCAAGTTTTTTCTTTCCGTTTGGAATAAATTCCATTAAAATAAACTCATCAGTAACTGCAAAAATGTGTGGAGTTTTAATTGCCTTTGTTTTTGCTATTTGGTCTAATCCATTTACTTCGTTGTGCAAAATATCCGAATTGCTTCCATAAGATTTAAGGAAATACATTTCACCAGATTCGGTTTCAAGAATTTGCGAATTTGCAATACTTCCGCCAGTTGCTAAAGTTTTTGCAACAATCTTTTCGCCAATTATATTTTCAATTTTAGTTAGCATATTTCAAACTTAACAAAATATTTTTATGAATGTAAATCAAAATTTGAATTTCTGTAATTTTTTTTTAGGTATTTTATTTTTTTAATTTTTCAAGTAGATATTTAGTTTTATTCTTCCAACATTTGTCCTTTCAAAAATAGAGATAATATGAACATTCAAAAACAGATTGCTACCGAAATGCACTTAGAAGAAGTGCAAATTAAATGCGTTTCCGACCTTTTTTCGGAAGATGCCACAGTTCCATTTATTGCTCGTTACAGAAAGGAAAAAACGGGCGGCTTGGATGAAGACCAATTACGCGAAATTGAAGACAAATTAAATTATTACCAGCTGCTTGAAGATAGAAAAGAATCAATTTTAAAAAGTATTGAAGAACAAGGAAAACTTACTGACGAATTACGCGACAAAATTGTTAATTCTATTAAATTAAGAGAAATTGAGGATTTATATCTTCCATTTAAACCAAAAAGAAAAACTCGCGGAACAATTGCAAAAGCAAAAGGATTGGAGCCTTTAGCTTTGTTGATGATTAACACTCCATTTTATGATGGCGATTTTGATGCCGAAATTGCAAAATATTTGGATGCCGAAAAAGGTGTAAATTCACCAGAAGAAGCTGTTCAAGGTGCTCAAGATATTATTGCCGAAATGATTAGTGAAGATGCAGCCGTTCGCGAAGTTGTTCGAAACGAATTAATTGACCATTCTTCGGTTGCTTCGTTAAAATCTAAAACTCCACCAAAAGAGACTGATAAAAAGAAAGACGTTTACGAAGTTTACCACGATTTCAAAATTGATATTTCAAAAATTAAATCTTATCAAATATTGGCGTTAAATAGAGGCGAAAATGAAGGATTTTTAAAAGTTTCGCTCGGATTTATTAAGGAAAATCTGCTTACTCAAATTACCAAAACATATTTTAAGTTTTCCGACAGTGCTTTTATGGATTTACTTGACGAAGCAGTTGACGATTCGTTTACACGTTTAATTTTTCCTTCAATAGAACGCGAAGTCCGAAATCATTTAACCGAAATTGCCGATAGCCACGCAATTGGAATTTTTGCTTCAAACTTGCGTCAGTTACTTTTGCAACCGCCAATGATGAATAAAATGATTATGGGAATTGACCCAGGGTTTGTTTCTGGTTCCAAAATTGCCATTATTGATGCAACTGGAAAATATATTGCTGGCGATACAATTTATCCACATCCACCGCAACGCCGAACTGATGAAGCAGAACGCAAAATTTTAGCGTTTATTGCAAAATTTGGAGTTGAAATAATTGCAATTGGAAACGGAACTGCCAGTCGCGAAACTGAAATTTTAATTGCCAAAATAATTAAAGACAACAAATTAAATTGCCACTATTTAATTGTTAGCGAAGCTGGCGCATCTGTTTACTCGGCTTCACCTATTGCAAAAGAAGAATTTCCCGATTTGGAAGCTTCGCAACGCGGAAATATTTCAATTGCACGCCGTGTTCTTGATCCGCTTGCCGAACTTGTTAAAATTGATGCAAAATCGATTGGCGTTGGACTTTATCAACACGATGTTGACCAGAAAAATCTTCGTAAAAATTTGGATGATGTTGTTGATAGCTGCGTAAACTATGTTGGAGTTGATGTAAATACCGCTTCAACTCCTTTATTAACTTATGTTTCGGGCTTAAATAAACGACTTGCCGAAAATATTGTGAAACAGCGCGAATTAAATGGAAAGTTTAAAAATAGAAAAGAGATTTTAAGCGTTGCAGGAATTGGAGCAAAATCGTTTGAGCAATCTGCTGGATTTTTGAAAATTCCAAACGGCGAAAATCCTTTAGATAACACCTTTATTCATCCCGAAAGCTATGATGCTACAGAAAAATTATTCAAAATTGTGGGCGTTTCAAAAACCGAGTTGGAAAAATCGAGTTTAGCTATAAAATCGTATGTAGATAAATTTGGCAGTTTAAAAATAGCCGACGAAATAGGAATTGGTGAGCCAACTTTATTAGATATTGTTGAAAACTTGCTAAAACCTGGTCGCGACCCACGTGACGAAATGCCAAAACCAATTTTACGAAGCGATGTTCTAAAAATGGAAGATTTAACCGAAGGAATGGTTTTAACTGGAACTGTTAGAAATGTTGTCGATTTTGGAGCTTTTATTGATATTGGCGTAAAGCAAGATGGATTGCTACATATTTCGCAAATTGCAAATAAGTTTGTGCAAAATCCACTCGATTTACTTAATGTTGGCGATATTTTGGAAGTGAGAGTTATTGGAATTGATATCAAAAAAGGAAGAATTTCGCTTAGCATGAAAAGTGAACAGCCAACTTTAACTGTATAAAAGTGAAGAAATTTTCTTTTAAATTGTTGAAAATAAAAATCCGTTAGTGATGTTCTTGTGCAAAAAGTATGAATATTGCCAAAATTCATGCTTTTTGCACTTTTTTAAATGGGAATTATAGTTTATTAACTAAAAGACGCTTGAATTTTAATTCCATTACAACCTTTTCCATTTCCCAAATTTTTTAATCTGATTGCTAATCTTTATTTTAGTATTCCAAAAACTTAAACGTAATTTGATATTAAAAGGTTAAAAATGAAAAAATTTTTACGAAGGACAGAAGTTCGAGAGTATTTTGCCATAACAATAGGTGCAATTATTATGTCACTAGGAATTGGAGTTTTTCTTGTTGATGCAAAAGTTGTTCCTGGCGGAGTGAGTGGAATTGGAATGGCAATTTACTATTTAACTGATGGAGCGGTTTCTGTTGGTCTTTCGGTTTGGATTTTAAATGTTCCACTTTATATTTGGGGCGTAAAAGTGCTTGGAAAACGATTTGGACTTAGAACTTTTTACGGATTTTCGGTAAATGCTCTCTTTATTGATTTTTTTAGAGGCGATATTCCAGGATTTGGGTTTATTCGTCTTCAAGATTCACAAACGGTATTAAATCTTTTGCAAAACGACTTTTTGTTTCTAATTATTATTGGCGGTGCGCTTCTCGGTCTTGGTTTGGGAATTGTTTTTAAGTATCAAGGAACAACCGGCGGAACTGATATTATTGCCGCAATTATTCACAAAAAATATCATACTAAACAAGGCATGACAATTTTGGTTTTGGATGTAGTCGTTATTCTAATTGCTGGAATTGCAATTGAGTATAAATCGCTTCCTGTTGATAAACCAACATTACTTTTAATGCTTTATGCTCTTTTTCTTGGAATTGTTTCATCTAGAATTATTGATATTATTATCGATGGCTTTGATTATGCTCGCCAAGCTTATATTGTTTCTGATAAAAGTGATGAAATTGCAAATAGGATTATTAATGATTTAAGTCGCGGGGCAACGGCTATAAAAACTCGCGGACTATACAAAAACATTGATAGAGAAATGATTACAACAATTGTTACGCTTAAAGAACTTGGCAAATTAACCGAAATTATAAAGGAAATTGACCCAAGTGCTTTTGTAGTAATAAATAATGTTCACGAAGTTTTAGGTGAAGGTTTTAGAAGAAGAATTTAGTGAGAAGAAAGACAAAAGATACAAGATGGAAGATATGAGAGAAAACAAAATAAATTGCTGTTTTGAACAATCTTTCGTTAAAAAGCCCAACCTTTTTTAAAAGTTGGGCTTTTTACTAAATAATAGCTGTTTTATCTCGTATCTCAAGTCTAATATCTATTTAACTATATCCAATAACTCAACTTCAAAAATAAGAGTTTGGTTTGGTCCTATTGATTCTGGAGCTCTTTCGCCATAAGCTAAATTTCCAGGAATATAAAATTCAAATTTTGAACCAACTGGCATTAATTGCAAACCTTCAGTCCAACCAGCAATTACATTAGCAAGTGGAAATTCTGCAGGAGTTCCTCTTTTGTAAGAAGAATCAAATTCAGTTCCGTCAATTAAAGTACCTTTATAGTGAACTTTAACATTATCTGTTGCAAGTGGTTTTGCACCAGTTCCAAGTGTAATTACTTTGTATTGCAATCCACTTGCAGTAACTTTAACACCTTCTTTTGCTTTATTAGCAGCTAAAAAGTCTTGTCCTTTTTTTGCATTTTCAGACGAAGCTTTATTTACTTCTTCTTGCTTTTTAGCCATCATAACTTGTTGAAATTTTGTAAGAACTTTTAAAGCTTCTTCTTCAGAAATTTTAAGATCGCCTTTTTTAGCAACATCCATAAGTCCGTTCATTAATGCTTCGTTGTTTATATCAAGTTTTTGAGCTTCAAAATTACGAGCAATATCAGCACCAATAGAATAACTAACACTATCGTTAAAAGTCTTTAACTCAACATCATATCCACTTTGAGCGCAAGCAACAGTAAAAAACATTAATACAAAAACAATTAGATATTTCATTATTTCTCCTAAAAATAAATTAAAAATTTAAAAATTGAACGTAAATATAAAGCTATTTATCCAAAGAAAAATATGTAAAACCTAAAATTTAGTATTCATTTGTAAAGTAATGTTCCAAAATGCGATAAAATGTAAAAAAAAAAAGCAAATCCCGATTAGACGGGATTTGCTCTGAAATGAAATCATAGAATATTTCTATTTAATTATCTAATTAAGTTTGTAATTTCTTGTAGTAATGCATCAGCAGTTGTAACAACTCTTGCATTAGCTTGGAAACCACGTTGAGAAACAATCATTTTAGTAAATTCTTCTGATAAATCAACATTTGATTGTTCCAAAGCTCCAGATTGAATTGTGGTTGTTGTTGCTTCGCCTGGTTCACCAATTCTTGGGTCGCCAGCATTTGCTGCTACTTGATACATATTATCTCCTATACTTACTAAGCCATTTAAGTTTGTGAATGTTGCAACCATTACTTGAGCTAATGATTGTGAAGTTCCATTTGAAAAAATACCAACTATGTTACCATATTGGTCAATATTCAAATTAGCTAAAGATGACGCAGCAGAACCATCTTGTGATAATGCGGCTACTTGTGAAGAAAGAGATGTTTGTGTAATACCTTCTGTTCCAGAACCAAAATCCAAATTCATTGTAATTTCGTCAGCACCACTTGCAGGTGTGAAACGAATTGCTGGCAAAGTTGCAACGATTGTATCGCCTTGTTTAATTTGGTCAATAGTACCATCTGCTTTGAATTTGATAATACCATTTGGCTCATTTGGTGAAGCTGTTTGTAAAGTACCTGTTGATGGTTCTTCAACTTCCCATGCCCAAGAACCAGTATCAATATGAGTGTATTTAATTGTAAGTGAATGTGCATTTCCTAAAGAATCATATATAGTAACTGTACCGTTTACGACTTCTGGCTCATCACCTTTATCAATTACAGAGTTAATGTCTGTAGGAGAGTCGTTTCTTGTTAAAGCATTAAAGTTCAATTCAAAATCAACTACTCCGCTTGAATCGCTTATATTTATTGCAGTGGTTGTATTTTTTCCACTAACTGATTCAAATGTAAGTATCTGAGAACCTGAAACTGGTGTGCTTAATGAATTTCCATCACTATCAAGTAGTTCATAATTTACTGTATAAACGGCATTTGTAACTGGTGTAGTTGTTCCATCATAAGCAGTATTTTCATAATCTAAAACAAGTTGATATTCTGTACCATCGGTACCATATATTGTATGAGTTTGTGAACCTGTGCCAGCTAAATTAGCTACATCATCAGATTTTAGGTTTCCACTCATTTCCACAATATCAGTTCTCAATGTTGGCGAGCTACTTTCTAAGTTTCCACCCCAAGCAATATTTTCAGTTGCAACAGCAGGTAGTCTTAAATTCTTATCAATTACTATATTCTGGATAGAGTTTCCTGGAGGAATTTCGCCCAAACCGTTTGCTACTTTACCTTGAACAACAGCGCCGTTTTGTGGATTAACAAGGGCACCATCTGCGTCAAAAATAAAAGCACCAGCTCTTGAATATTGTTGAGTTCCATTATTATTTAATATAAATAATCCTGGTCCTTGAAGTGCTAAATCAGTTGTAATTCCAGTTCTTTCAAAAGTACCTTGATTCCAGTTTCTGTCAATAGAATTAATTTTCATTCCAAGACCAACTTGCATACTATTTGTACCACCAGAACTATCGGTAGGATTTGTACCAGCTTTAATCATTTGGTTAAAAGTATCACTAAAAGTGATTCTTGAGCCTTTGTAGCCAATTGTGTTAACGTTAGCAATATTGTTGCCAATAACATCCATCATCGCTTGATGATTTCTTAAGCCTGAAACGCCAGAGAATAGTGAATTAAGAAGTGCCATAATAACCTCCTAAGGTTTTGTTTTAAGTTTGTCGATTCAGCATCAGTCGGTCAGCCAAATCTCGAGCGTCCTTAAAAGGTCCCGCTCATATTTATTATTAGTTAATTAAATTTATTGTGCGAATACTACGCTATCAATATTTGTAAAAACATTTTCACTAGCATTAGCCAAACTCATTGCTGTAATTACAGTCTTGTTTGGAATGTTTACTAAAAATGCTGTGTTGTTCATCATTACAAGTGAATCTTTAGAACCTTTAGCTTCAGCTTTTTGAACTGCGTCGTTAATTTTATCCATTTCATTTTCGGATAGAACTATATCTCGCGATTCTAAACGTTGCTGAGCATGCTTTGAAAGTTTAACTTTCGAAATCTCTCTTGAGAATATTTCATCAAAGTGAGATTTAACTTGTTGATTGTTCGCCTGTTGAAACCCACTCTCCTTAACTATGGGAATAAAGGGAACACTTATTCCATTTATTAGTGCCATTATCCGTCTCCTTCCGAACTGTTATTTAATATTTCCATTATATCAGACAAATTGTATTCAACTCCATTAACTACAAGTGTAGTACCGCTTTCAGAAAATCTAACAGAATCAATTGTTCCAATTCCGTAAGTACTAACCACTAAATCATTATTTTTTGCATCTTTTGCTGTTACCTTAAAGGTATATTTACCTTTTGGAACTTTTGTACCATTATCATCGAAAAAATCCCAAGAAAGTTTATGCTCTCCTGAAGAAATATTTTTATCTTCAATAGTTTTTATTAGAGCACCATTTTCGTTGTAAATGTTAATTTTTACACTAGAAGCATCTGCTGGAAGTGTATATCCAAATGAAACACTATCTTGACCAAGATTTTGAACATCTGTTGAAGATAATTTTACATCTTTTCCAATAAGAGTTGCTGTCATAGTGTTGTTAATTGACTGAGTTAAATAATAATTAGCATCAATACTGGCATCCATTGAATCGTTCAAATTTGTAAGTTGCTCTAAAGAAGTAAATTGTGCAAGTTGAGCTGCATATTCAGTTCCATCCATTGGGTTCATTGGATCTTGATTTTGAAGCTGCGCAATCATCAATTCCAAAAAAGCTTCTTTATCCATTTCACTGCCACCTTGTGCTGCAGCGGTATAAGTATTTACTTGATTTTGAACTGCACTAACCATAATATTCTCCTATGCTATAAAATCGTAATTATTATAGCCTAAATTTTTGTGAGCAAATTTGTCATCAAATCCATTTACCTTTACATTCAGTCCAGAATTATTTTTCTTCTTTTGCTTAAAGTATCTGTTGTTCTTCTCATCAGCATCTGCAAGAGAAACATTTAGCGAACTAAGTTGCAATCCTTGTTGATTTAAGCTGTTTTTAAGTCCTTCCAAACTATTTTGAACCGCTTGTTGTGTAGTTTCATTTTCAACTTTAATTGATGCAGAAACCATTTTGTTTGTAACTTCCAATTTTATATTCATCTTTCCAAGATTTTCTGGATTAAGCTGAAACTCAACTGATTTTTTTTCGCCTTTTTGGATTAAACTCGAAATTTCTTCTTTAATATTTTTCAAATCGAGTTGTTTAAAAGTTGCTTTTGGAATTACTCTCAAATCATTGTTTCTAATCTGATGTTCAACAAATGCCGTTTTGGGCATAATTGTTTCACTATTTTTAACTTCTGTTGCTTTTACTTCTGTATTCGATTCCTTTTTAGAAATTTCTGTTTTTGCAATTTCTTCATTAGAATTTTCCGCAACGTGTTTTGCAAAATTCTTATCCGAAAATTCAGTTTTGTTCAAATCAGACGTAATAACATTGCTTTGTCCAAAAGTACCGTTGTTTTTTGAAGAATTATCACTTTCTGAGTAAGATTTTTTCAAATTATCGTTAACATTTATTACTTTTTGTTCAGTGCTTACTTTTTTGAAACTTAATCGTTTGAAATCATCATCAACTGATTTTATTTCATTCTTCTTTCCAACTTCTTCGTTTATTGGAACAATCTTTAATTTTGTTAACTCAATACTTTCTTTACTTGTATAAATTGATTTTTTAAGCAATTCTGGAGTTTTAGTTTCCACCTTTGCCAGTTTTTCAAACGGAACACTTTCAGCACTTTTTTCACTTTTTATAGTCAATAAATAACTTTGTTTTGTGTTTTTATCTTCAACTTTTTCAACATCAGAAACGTTTTCTGGTTTTAAAGTTGGTTTAATTTTATTAGTCTGCTTCGTTTCGTTTGCAACTAACTCTTTTGTAACCAAATTTGGTTTTGATTCACTTGCACCAGTTTTTGCAATTTCGCTTTTTGATGAACTATCAACCAATTCCAACTTTTGCGAAAGTGTTTTTAATAACTTATTATTTGGATTATTTTCAATTTTGGATTTAATTACCGATTTCAATTCATCCAAATCAATTTTTTCAACATTAAGTTCTGAAACAAGTTTGGTTTCTTTTGGTGTTAATTTCAACTCTTTAGCAATTTCTGGAAGTGAACTTTTTTCAACTGTCAAATCGCTTTTTGTTTCGTTTGGTTTGCTGAATTCACTTTTTATTTCGCTTGCTTTACTCAATTCATCTTTAAATTCGCTTGGTTTGCTCAAATAGTTTTCCAATTTTGTAAATAGCGATTTCACTTCTGGAACTGAACTGAATTTTGTCGATTCAACTTTCACTTCTTTACTTAATTCCAAAAGCGATATTTTACCTTTTTCTGAAACTACATTTTTTACAATTGCTTCTTCTTTTGGTGTTAATTTCAACTCTTTTGCTATTTCTGGAAGCGAGCTTTTTTCAACTGTCAATTCGCTTTTTGTTTCGATTGGTTTGCTCAATTCATCTTTAAATTCGCTTGGTTTGTTCAAATAGCTTTCCAATTTTGTAAATAGCGATTTCACTTCAGGAGTTGAACTGAATTTCGTAGTTTCAACTTTAACTTCTTTGCTCAATTCCAAAAGCGATATTTTACCTTTTTCTGAAACTACATTTTTTACAATTGCTTCTTCTTTTGGTGTTAATTTCAACTCTTTTGCTATTTCTGGAAGCGAGCTTTTTTCAACTGTCAATTCGCTTTTTGTTTCGATTGGTTTGCTCAATTCATCTTTAAATTCGCTTGGTTTGTTCAAATAACTTTCCAATTTTGCAAATAGCGATTTCACTTCTGGAGTTGGACTGAATTTTGTCGATTCAACTTTCACTTCTTTACTTAATTCCAAAAGCGATATTTTACCTTTTTCTGAAATTGTACTTTTTACAATTGCTTCTTCTTTGGGAGTTAATTTCAACTCTTTTGCTATTTCCGGAAGTGCACTTTTTTCGACTGTCAATTCGCTTTTTATTTCGCTTGCTTTACTCAATTCGTCTTTAAATTCGCTTGGCTTGCTCAAAAAGCTTTCCAATTTTGCAAATAGCGATTTCTCTTCTGGTGCTGAGCTGAATTTCGTAGTTTCAACTTTCACTTCTTTACTTAATTCCGAAAGTGAAATTTTGCCTTTTTCTGAAACTACATTTTTTACAATTGCTTCTTCTTTTGGTGTTAATTTCAACTCTTTTGCTAATTCTGGAAGTGAACTTTTTTCAACTATCAATTCGCTTTTCGTTTCACTTGTTTTGCTCAATTCGTCTTTAAATTCGCTTGGTTTGCTCAAAAAGCTTTCCAATTTAGCAAATAACGATTTTACTTCAGAAGTTGAATTTAGTTTTGTTGATTCAACTTTCAGTTCTTTGCTTAATTCCGAAAGTGAAATTTTGCCTTTTTCTGAGACTACATTTTTTACAATTGCTTCTTCTTTTGGTGTTAATTTCAACTCTTTTGCAATTTCTGGAAGTGAACTTTTTTCAACTGTCAATTCGCTTTTCGTTTCACTTGGTTTGCTCAATTCGTCTTTAAATTCGCTTGGTTTACCCAAGTAGCTTTCCAATTTTGTAAATAGCGATTTTACTTCTGGAGTTGAACTGAATTTTGTCGATTCAACTTTAACTTCTTTGCTTAATTCCAAAAGCGATATTTTACCTTTTTCTGAAACTACATTTTTTACAATTGTTTCTTCTTTGGGAGTTAATTTCAACTCTTTTGCTATTTCTGGAAGCGAGCTTTGCTTTGTTGCTATACTAATAATTTCCTTTGGCTGGGAGGAATTTAATTTTATTAAGTTGTTTAATTTGCTAAGTATTGGCTTTAATTCTTCAAAATTATCCGATTTTTGCAATAAACTTTCAATTTTTTCTTTTAACTCAACAGGATTTACAACAGCAACGTTCAAACTTTTAATCAATTCTTCTTCGTTTTCACTAAGTTCCAACTTTTTTACAACTTCTTCCAATGGAACAAATTCAACTTCAGAATTTGCATTTGTTGCATTTACGCTACTGGTTTTTTCATTTATCAACTTTGCAAATTGAGTTACAATTACCTTTTTTAGTTCGTTGCTTTCGTTTCCGTTTAGTTGCAATTCCTTTTCAATTCCACCAATTAGACTTGCAAGAACATTTTTTTGTGGTTGAAATGTCTCATCTTTTTGTGGAACAAGTTTGGACAAATCATTTTCAATCTTTTTAACAATTGCTTGAACTTTTTTGTCACTCATATTAAAACTATCCGAACTCAAAACTTCTTTTAATGAAAGCGATATATCAGAAATCACTTTTTTGATATCAGTTTCGGTAAGTTTAATTTCATTTGCGTCAGTTTTAGCTAATTTTATTCCTTTTGGTTCATTTTTACTTGCTAAATTTTTATCCAATGATTGAATTTCCACAAACGCAGTTTTTCCATTATTACTGATTGGAATTGAAATATTTTCGCCGTTTTGTAGCAATTCAATAATTTTTTTCACTTTTTCAGTAACTGCTAATTCGTTAACATTGGCACTCTTTTTATCAGAACTTCCAACATTAATTTGCTCTAAAATGTTCTTTAAAAATGAAGTTAAATTTAGATCATCGGCAACAAACTCATTGGAATTTGGCTCCGATTTCTTATTTAATAGCAAATTGCTACTTTTCAAACCACTAAAAAGTGCTTTGGTTTTCTCTTCAAGCTCAATATTAGGCTCAGCTAACGTCAACTTATCTTTATTGACGTTAATTATATTAGCAAAGAGATAATTGCTATTCGTAAATTTGTTTTCTTTAGCACCGTCAACGGTATTTCCAGTACTAGCATTCGATATAAACAAAGGATTTAATAACATTATGGTACTCGCGTTATTCTTTTTGCTATTTCTGGATTTATTTCTGCAAGTATTTCAGCGGCTTTTTTCTTCTTCATACTGTACAGAATATCCTTAGCAATATTATCGGAATATTTTAGAATTATTTTAGCTGCTTTTGCAGATTCCATAGATTCGTAAAACTTTGATGTCTCTTTTATCCACTTTTGATATTCTTCGTCACTCTCTGTTTTTACTTCAGCTTGTGAATTTGCTACTTCAAGATTTGATTTTTCTGTGGATAGTTTTGCTATTTTATTTTGTAACACAACAATGCTGTCTTCCAATTTTACTACTTTTTGATTAGTATTTATTACTGCTGCAGAATCGAAACCAACTACTTTTAAAGAATCAAAAACTGCTTTTTCAATTTCTGGTTTAAGAGAGGCTTTTAACTCATCAATTTGTTTTTCTGTTTTTTGCTCAACTACATTGTGACTTGGAGTAAAATCGAAAGCAAAAATGTTATTGTATCTTAAATTTAGATATGCAATTGTTGCCGTAACCATTATAAATGAGACAATAACCATTAATATTGCTGCTATTTTTTCAATCATTTTATTGCCTGCTCGATTTTTGTATTGCTATTTCATCTAACATTTTTAATTCTTCCTTGTTTTCTTCAACTTTGTGTTGCATAAATTTTGTTTCTTTCAACTTTTGGAAAATTTTACTTTCCTTTGTCTTTTCTAGTAGCACACTTTGCTTCATTTTTAGCAAATATCTAAGTTTTACTAACTCATTATCTATCATTTGAATTTTTTTATTAAGCGAATAAATATGACTTTCAATAAACTGCAATTCGCTAACTTTCATTGTTGTTCTTTTAGAATTTTGTTTAACATCGTTTAATTCAGCCAATAAACTTTCTTTTTTAATCAATCTATTTTCGATTTCTTTGCCAACTTCGGCAACTTCTTTCATAGCTTGTTTCTTTATATTATCCTTAACTTTTAGGATTGAGTCAAATTTGTAAACAAACTTTTTCATTTTAATTCCATTTTTCAATTTTGTTGAAAATATTAGATAGAATTTCTTTGTTATTAAACTTACTATTCATCTTTAATCCAAAGCCAAAGGTTCTTTAATCATTGCATTAAGTCGTTTTATTGTCTCTTTATAATCCGATTTTTCATTCATTCCTTGTTTCAAAAACTGGCGTAAGTTAGAAATATTTTGCAAGGCATGGTCAATTTGTGGATTACTACCTTTTACATAAGCTCCAATATTTATTAAATCTTCAGCTTCGTTGTATGTTGAAAGAATTTCGTTAAATAAAATTGCTCGCTGTCTATGATTTTCGGTAACAATATCTGGCATAACTCTGCTTACACTTTGCAAAACATCAATTGCAGGATATTGTCCTTTATTTGCAATTTTTCGCGAAAGTACAATGTGTCCATCAAGAATTGATCTAACAGCATCTGCAATTGGTTCGTTCATATCATCGCCATCAACAAGAACTGTGTAAAATCCAGTAATTGAGCCATTAGTAGAAGTTCCAGCACGCTCGAGCAATTTTGGAAGCAACGCAAAAACAGATGGCGTGTAACCTTTTGTAGTTGGAGGTTCACCAACTGTTAATCCAATTTCTCGTTGTGCCATTGCAAAACGTGTAACCGAATCCATCATTAAAAGCACGTCTTTACCTTTATCGCGGAAATATTCGGCAATTGTAGTTCCAATAAATGCTCCTTTAGTTCTTATAAGCGCAGGTTTATCGCTTGTTGCAACTATAACAACCGAGCGTTTAAGACCTTCGACGCCTAAATCTTTTTCAATAAATTCACGAACTTCCCTTCCTCTTTCTCCAAGAAGTGTTATTACGTTAATATCAGCATCTGTATTTCTTGCCATCATGCCTAAAAGCACACTTTTTCCAACACCACTACCAGCAAAAATTCCAACTCTTTGACCTTTTCCAACAGTTAAAAGTCCGTCAATTGCTCTTACTCCAGTTTGAAGATTTGATTTTATTCTATTTCTTTCAAGTGGATTTGGCGGTTCGCGGTATATTGATTTTCTTTCTGACAAATTAAGTGGTCCTTTTCCATCAATAGGATTTCCCAATCCATCAATAACTCTTCCTAACAATTCTTCACCAACTGGAACTGAAAAACTTCTGCCAGTTGCAACAATTTCGCAAGCGGGAGATATTTCGTGAACTTCACCAAGAGCAATTGAAAGCACTTTTCCTTCCTTAAATCCTACAACTTCGGCGGAGCAGACAATATTTCCTGCTTTATCAACAACTTTACATTCTTCACCAATTGAAACATTTGGACCAAATGACACAATAACTAATCCAACAACATCAGTAACTTTTCCGTTTACTTTAATAGTTTCAACGTCTCTAATTTTTTCTGAAATTGTGGCAATATATTTGTCAACAAATGTCATTTTGCTTTATTTTTCCTTTTTGTCAATTATGTTAGAGTTTAGTTTGTTTCTATATTTTGTTCCAAAAGCAACGCTTTTTTCAATTCGTTAAGTTGCGAGCTAATTCTCGCATCAACATTTCCAATTTCTGACTCAACCAAACAGCCACCTGAATCGATTCTATCATCAACTTCAAATTTTAGATTTGAGTATGAGCTATTATCAAAATATTCCATATCTGTTTCTTGTATTAAAGCTCTATCAGTTGGACTTAATCTTAGAACAATGCTATTTGCACCAATTACTTTTCTGATAGCTTCTTTAATTGTCTCTGTAATTATTGGCGAATCCGAAATTGATTTTTGAAGAACTTTGCTTGCAATAAGAAATGATGTGTTTATCACAACTTTATCAAACGCATCGCGGTATTCGTTCATTTGTTCATCAATTGAAAAAATTAAGCTTTCATAAGCAACAAATTTGCTGCGTAAAGTTTCGTTGTAATGATTTTTTAATTCCTTTATTGCATCTTCTCTGCCAGCATTAAATATTTGCTCATTTTTCTCTTCTTCCAAACGGCGCAAATATTCTTCTTCTGTTTCGCTATCAGAAACGCCATAACTTGTATGGTCACTCACTTTGAAATTTATAATTCCAGAAGACTTTCCTAATTTGATAACGCTAGACATAAACTTCCTCAACTCCACCACGGATATTCAAGGAAATATCACCAGCTTCTTCAAGTTGCTTAACTACGTCAATTATTCTTGCTTGCGCAGCTTCCACTTCTTTCAATTTTACCATACCCATATATTGAAGTTCTTCTTTTAGAAGCTCAGTGGCACGTTCAGACATATTTGCAAATATTTTGTTGGAAAGCTCTTCATCGGCTGTTTTTAGTGCAAATGTTAAATCCTTTCTATCAATTTCACGAAGTATTTTTTGAATATCTTTATCCTGTAGATTTATTAAATCTTCAAACAAGAACATCAATCTCTTAATTTCTGCTGCAACTTCTGGGTCTTTATCCAAAATTTGGTCCATAATTTCTTTGCTGAGCGAAACTTTGGTTCGGTTCAAAATGGTAGCCAAACTTTTTGTTCCACCAATTTTACCAACCGATTGACTCATTGTTAAGCCCGCCATATCGTCCACAACTTTTTCAATTCGGCGAAGTGTTACATGCGAAACTTTTCCCAAAGTGGCAATTCGCAATGCAACATCGCCTCTAAGTTCTGAAGGAAGTTCTTGCAAAGCATTTGCCGTTTGATCGGGGCTTAAGTGAGTTAAAATTAATGCTATAGTTTGTGGATGTTCTTTAACTAAAAAATTTACCAATTGAGTTGAATCTGCTTTTTTTAGAATATCAAATCCTTTTAGGGTGGTAATGCTTTTAACTTTTTCAATTATTTCATTTGCTCGGTTAACGCCAAACGATTTTTCCAAAATAGATTTTGCATATTCTATTCCACCTTCAAGAACGTATTCGCGGGCTTTAACCATATTATAAAATTCGTGCATAACACCATCAAGAATTTGGCTTGAAGTGTTTTTCACTTGTGAAATTTCTGCTGAAATTGCCTCAACATCATCAGCATCAATGTTTTTTAACAATTCTGCTGATGAATCAACATCTAGTGCTATTAATAGTAACGCCGATTTTTGCAAACCTGTTAATTTTGCAAATTCTGGAGTACTTGTTACTTTTTCAATTGCTGCTTCATTAGGATTCATCTTCTTTTAACCATGAGTTTATTAATTTTGCTGCTTCAATAGGGTTTTTTTGAACATAGTTTGAAATTTTTTCAGTTTGGTTTTTCTTCATCAAAGCTTCGTCGGTAATTTCGTCTTCCAAATCACCTAACGGGAACAATTTTCTTCTTTCGGCTGATTGTAGTGAATTTGCGGTATATTCTTTAAGCAGCGAGCTAGATCCGCCTCCCGCCATTGCCAATCCATTATGATTAACCGAGCCAATCATTATTTTCTCTGATTTTAATCGTTTCATCAACTTAAGCAAAAGTACCAACGAGGCAATAATTGCAGTTACAATTAAGACTAAGTTTATCATCTTGTCCATACTTCCAAAAGGAGTTTGTTGACTTCCAGCTGATTCTTCCATTCCTTCAGCATTAATTCCGTTATCAAAATAGATATTTACAATTGAAAACTCATCGCCTCTTCCATTATCAACACCAACTGCATTTCTAATAATTTGTTCTAATTTTTTGATCTGTTCTTCAGAACGTGGTTGGTGCGTGGTTTCAACTTTATCTTCCGCTGTTATTTTTTTCACTTCATCGTTAATAACTGTTGCAACTGTTAATCTTTTAATATTTCCAGTACCTTCAATTACTTTTTCAATTGATTTACTTATTTCGTAATTAACTGTTGTATTTTGGCTTTGTTGGGCAGAAGTATCTGCATAAGTAGCACCAATATTTTCAGTTTTTATGGTTTGTTCGCTAACAGCAACTTGTCGTTCGGGGTCAAAATCTTCCATTGTTCTTTCAACTTGGTCAAAATTTAACTCGGCGTTTACTTGAACAATAGCGTTTCCATATCCTAAAATATTATCCAAAACACCTTGTGCTTTTTTAACCAAGTAGTTTTCTATCGATTGTTTAATTTCGTATTGTTTATTTGTGGAAACACCAAAATCGTCCTCATCTGTTTGTTGCGATAGCAATCTTCCGTTTGTATCCAACAAAGTAATATTGTTTCTGCTTAAACCCTCAACGCTACTTGCAACCAAATTAACAATTGCATTCACATTTTCTTGTGAAAGCGAACTTGTGGATAATTTTAGAACTATGGAAGCAGTGGCAGCATTTTGGTCACTTTTAAATATTGATTTTTCTGGAGTTACAATATGAACACGTGCGGCTTCTATTCCATCTTGCTGAACTATTGTTCTTGAAAGTTCACCTTCGAGAGCACGTTTGTAGTTTAGTTTTTGCATAAACTCAGACATTCCCATTGTATTCTTATCAAAAATTTCATACCCAAGTATTCCAGAGTTTGGAATTCCTTTACTTGCTAATTCCAATCTTGTTTCATAAACAACATCTGCTGGAACTGTTATGGTTGAGCCATCGTCTTCAACTTTATATAATATTTTTTTCGAATTTAGGTGCTCAATAACTTTTGCAGCGTCTTCCTGTGCAAGATTGCTATAAATTGCTGTATAAGTAGGTGAATTAAGAAACGACACCAAAACTCCTAATAGAACTACTGTTACAATTGCAATTCCACCAATCATCATTTTTTGTTGAGGTGTTAGCTTATTAAATATTCCTAAAAAATCATTCATTACTCAATTCCCATTGTCAAATTTGAATTCTTGTTAGTTCTTTATACATATCCATTGATTTATTTCTAATTTCCATAAGCAATTGCAAGGAAGTTTTAGCTTTTTCACCAGCAATCATTACTTCGTGAATTTGAACATCGCCACCTTTTATAAACTGTTCGGTTAAGGAGTTTGATTCTGCTTGAGCTTTAATTGTTCCTTCAATTACTCCTTTAAATAAATTATCAAACTGGCTATTGCCACTTTTTTCTACTGCTTTTGCTTTTGGTAGCGCATTTGCTAACGATTGAATGCTTCCTATTTCCATTTTATCCTCTCCTATCAACAAGAGAACCAACAGTAACACCAGACATAACACCATTTTTTTGATAATAATGATATTGCATTATTTCCGATTTTTGTTGTGGGTACATTTTGGCAAACATTTCTTTTTCTTTTGTAGAAATTAATTGCTCATTTTTTGTCAATTCTTTTGTTTTTTGAACGTTTTCACTTTTCACCACGTTAGGTACATTACGAATTTGTCGTGGTGAATAATTTCCGATAGAATTAGTATTAATTGTCATCTATATCTCCAATGAGTCTTTTGCTATTTGTTTTGAAGTATCAAGTGCTGTTAAATTTGCTTCGTAGCTTCTTGATGCAGCTATCATTTCAACCATTTCTTGAATTATATTAATATTTGTTGATTCAACATAACCTTCTTCATTTGCATCTGGATGATTTGGCATAAAAATTAACTCACCCTGTGTAGTATCTTCATTAATTTTATAATCCAATCCACTTGTGCTTCCACCAACCAAAGAATTATCTGGATTAATAAAAGGAATGTGATCGCCATTTGTAGTTTGCATTTTTAATGTTGGTTGTTGTTGATTTAAGCCATTTAATCCTTTTTCATTTTGAGTTATTGATATAAATTTTCTTTTAAATGGCTGTCCATTTTCGGTTCTTGTAGTTTCTGCATTTGCAATATTTTCGGCAATTAAGTTCATTCTTGTTCTTTGAACACTTAAACCGCGAGCGCTAATTTTAAAACCTGGATTGCTTCCACTGATTTCCATTATGAATTACCTCCTTTAATAACTTCTCTTAATTGTTGAAAATGACCTGCTATCTTTTTTGAGGAAAACTTAAAATTTATTGCGTTTTCGGCTAATTCTGCCATTTCTGTTTCAATATCCACATTATTAATTCCGCCATTTGGCTCTTTAGTTTTGTCTAAAAAGATGTTATTCTTAATTCCCAAATCTTCTGGTGACGAAAGTTGAATATGGCGATTATTTGTTTTTTTGATGTTGTCGTTTAATTCACCTTCAAAAACTTCATTAAATTTAACATTTTGGCGAATGTAGCCTTCGGTGCCAATGTTGGCAATATTGTGGCTAATTACTTTATTCTTTGTGGAAAGATGTCCAATATAGTTTTCGAGTAATTTTATATTTGATTCGACCATTATAATTCCTAAATATTTTTGAATTATAATGGCAAAAGTAGTGCCATTTTAAATGATTGATTTTAATACTGTTTTGAGGAATTTTTGCGATGGAAAATGGCTATATTTGAATAGTTGGCTATTATTCGTCAGAATAATCGAGAATGAGCGATTTTGTCTGCCCACAAGAACATATAAATTTGATTTCTTTTATTTGTCCATGTGCGTCTTTTTTCATTATAAATTTTACTCCTTCGTGACTTTCCTCTTCAATCGAAATTTTGGTTTTACCCGAAACTTGTACATTTTTCGATTTAATAATATTGCCAGAAGTTCTGTTGCTATTTTTATCGAGCTCTCTAAAAATTGGCTCTTCAAATTTATCACTCATATTTAAAATACCGTATTAATTTTGTAAGCAATTTGTCCAAGTGGAACAATTGAATCTGCAAAACCTGCATCAACAACTGCTTTAGGCATTCCATAAACAACACAAGAATGTTCATTTTGTGCCAAACATTTTCCACCAATTTTATTTAATTCTGTAACGCCTAATAAACCATCTTTTCCCATTCCAGTCATTATTACACTTAATAATTTATTTCCGTAAACAGAAATTGCAGAATGAAGCATAACATCAACCGAAGGGCGGTGAAGTGAATTATCTGGTTTATCAGTTAATACAATTTTTACATTTAGTCCAATTTTTGTAAAATTTATATGCTGTCCGCCTGGAGCAATATAAACTGTATTTTTTTCAACAATATCGCCATGTTCTGCTTCTTTAACCGCCAATTTTGACATTCCGTTTAATCTATCCGCTAAAGATTTTGTAAACTTTGGAGGCATATGTTGAACTATAAAAATTGGAACATTCAAATTTTCTGACAACAACGGGACAACTTTTTGTAACGAAATTGGTCCACCAGTCGAAACTCCAATTGCAATTGCTGTATAACCAATTTTAGGCAAGTTGCCTTTAGAAACATTTGTTGGAATTTCACTTTGTGAGCCAGCCGATTTGCTTGTAGCAAGCGAAGTTGTTCTTTTATGATAAACAATACTTTTAACTTTTCGTATTAATTCATCTTTTATTTTGGTAATATTAACGCTAACAAAACTTTGTTCTTTAGAAATAAAATCAATAGCACCATATTCAAACGCTTTTAAAGTCGATTCGGCTCCTTCTGTTGTTATTGAACTAACCATAATAACAGAAGTTGGTGCATCTTTCATAATTAATTTAAGAGCCGATAAACCATCCATAACTGGCATTTCAACATCAAGGGTAATTAGGTCTGGGTGGAGTTCTTTTGCAAGTTCGTAGCCTTCTTGTCCGTTTTTGGCTGTTCCACAAACTTCTATGTTTGGGTCACTTTCTAACATAATAGAAAGTGATTTTCTCATAAAAGCAGAATCATCGACTATAAGCACTTTAATTTTTTGTTTCATCGCTTCTTTTTTAACTCTTTTGCGAGCGCCAGCATTTTATTTTTTTTGACAGCAAATTCGCTTTAAAACCATTATTATTGTTCTAAACTTACAAAATTAATTTATTTTAACTTCTCTATTTATTTTTTGAAGTAATTCTGCAATGTCAAGAATCATAACAACTCTACCGTCACCCATAATTGACGAACCAGCAATTCCTTCAATATTACCAAGATAGCTTCCAAGTGATTTAATTACCACTTCTTTTTGTCCAATCATTTGGTCAACTTTAATTCCAAAAACTTTTTCTGCAACGCCTACAATAACAACAAATTGGAAGACTTTTGCTTTTTCAACTTCATGATTGTAAAGCAATTTATCAATTGAAACTAACGGAATTACTCTATTTCTTACTTTAATTACTGGATTATTGTTTATTGAATAAATATCATCTGTATGAACTCGCAAAACTTCAACAACGGAACTAAGTGGAATTACCAAAATTTCTTCACGACTTCTTACGACCATTCCAGCAATAATAGCTAAAGTTAATGGAAGTTTTATAATTATTTTAGTTCCAGCATCAACTTTAGATTCAATATTAATTATTCCTCTAAGTTTGCTAACATTTGTGCGAACAACATCCATTCCAACACCACGTCCTGAAACATTAGTTACAACCGCAGCGGTTGAAAAACCTGGAGCAAAAATTAGATTAAAAATCTCAGTTTCTGATAAATCAGCAGCTTTTTCTTTGGTTAAAATTCCCTTTTCAATTGCTTTTGCAATAATTACTTCAGGATTTATTCCTTTTCCGTCATCCTCAATTGAAATAATAACATTATTTCCTTCGTGAGTTGCAGAAAGTGTTAAAGTACCTTTTGGGTCTTTTCCTCTCGCAATTCTTTCGGCAGGTGTTTCAATTCCATGATCGACCGAATTCCTCACTAAATGCACTAATGGGTCGTTAATCTCTTCAATAAGAGTTTTATCAAGTTCTGTTTCTTCACCAACAATAACTAAATTTACTTCTTTTTCTAACTCTTTTGATAAATCGCGAACAACTCTTGGAAATCGATTAAAAACTTTTCCAATTTTAACCATTCTTGTTTTCATAACAACAAGTTGAAGCTCGTTTGTCATTAAATCAATTTGTTTTGTTGCAACGGCTAAATCATGAGCTAGTTTTGTTCCTTCATAATCCAATGAGGCTTCAGAATTTACTTGTGATAATTGATTTCTTCCTAAAACCAGTTCAGAAACAATGTTTAAAAGCTCATCTAAACGTTCAATATCAACACGAATGCTTGTATCTTCTGTTCGTTTTTGTGGAGTTTTGTTAACTACCGCACTTTCTTTTTCTGTTGTAGTTTCATGTTTTACTTTAATTTCTTCTTTTTCTTCGTCTGCAACATCTTCGTTTACTAACTCAACATTTTCCTCTTCCAAATCGCTAACTTGTTCTTCTTCTCCAAATTTTTCGAGCAAAGGTTTTACATTTTCAATTGCTGTATTGTTTTCGAGACTATATATTGCTTTTTCAAGAATATCAACTGTATTATCAATATCAATATTTTCATTTTTGTCATTGCTAATAACAACAATTAGCTCTTTTATTTTATCAAAAGCTATTAGAATAACATCCATTAACTCGCTACTAAGTTTTGCTTCACCCTTTCGCAATTTATTAAGAATATCTTCACCTCTGTGAGTGACTGCAGTAAGCTTTTCGAGACCTAAAAATCCCGAAGTTCCTTTTATAGTATGAAAAGCTCTAAATATTTTATTTAGCAACCCTTCGTCATCAGCTCTATTTTCAAGCTCTACCAAATCGTGGTCAAGTTCTTCCAATAGCTCGTGTGTTTCAACAATAAAACTATCCACTATTTCGAGCATATCGGGGTCAGTAAGCATTGCATATTTATTGATATCACTCATAATATTTATCCAAATAATTTATCTATTTCATCTTGTGAAGCTGTACTTTTAATCATTATATCAATTTCATCCTGTGAAGAAACTTGTTTAATGTAACTTGCATTCATATCAAAATTAGTATCTGTTGGCACTTCAATATTGTGCGAATTATCAACTTGTTTAATTTGATCGTCCGAAAGTTCAAACATAAGTGAAGAAAGACGTTTTTGTACTGAAATAATTAAGTGATTAACTGCTGAAAGCTGTTGTGTTGTAATATCTTGAACTTGGAGTGCAATTGCAATATTTGTGGAATCCATTTGAATTTTTTGCACAATATCATCAGCTTGAATTTTAAACTCACTTAATGTTTTTTTATCATATAAATCCTTAACAATTTGTGCTGCTTCAGGAATATCGGAAACCAATTTGGCTAATTCCAATAATTTATTATTGCTATCAGCTTCATCTTTAACAACTAAATTTAGAGCGTTTGATAAATCGAACGTATTTGAAGAAATAGTATCAATTAAATCTAATATTTCAGTTGTTGCAAGTTCAGTTGCATTTGTAACGTCAGTAATGTGGTCAGTTGCTTTAGGAATTTTTGCATTACTTTCTTCTATAGAATTGTTAATATGAACCAAAAGAGGCGACATTTCGTTTATAAAATCAACCAATTTTTGAATACTTGGAATAATTTTTTCGCCAACACTAAATAGAGCTTTTAATTCTCTTAATTTTGCGCCTAACATTTCAAAATCCTTTTTCCCATCATTCATTTCGTTCTCCATTATAGACTCGCTAAGATTTGTTCTATTTTCTCTTTAAGAATTTGCGGTGTAAATGGTTTAATTACATAATTGTTAACTTTTGCATGCAAAGCTTCCATTATGTCTTCTTTTACACCTCGGGTAGTTACCATTAAAATTGGTACGGTTCCATATTTTGCATGCTGGCGAATCGCTTTCACCAATTCAAGTCCAGAAACATTTGGCATATTCCAATCAGTAACAACAAAATTGATTCCGTCATTTGCGTTTAGAACGTCCATTGCTTCTTTGCCATCGCCAGCTTCAAGAAACTGTGAATATCCCAAACCTTTTAACGAATTTACAACAATTCTTCGCATAGTAACCGAATCATCAACTACTAAAAATTTCAAATCCATTTTATCTCCTTAACTTAAATATTTTGAAACTTCATAATTAATTTTTTTGGGATCAAATGGCTTAACAAGATAGGAATTTGCCCCAATACTTAATCCTCGTTCAATATCTTTTTCGCTACCAAGTGAACTTAAAATAATAATAGGAACATCATCATAAGCACTGTTTTCTCTAACAGATTTAATTAGTTCAAATCCATCAACATTAGGCATATTTAAATCAGTTATAATTAAATCAGCATTAATAGAAGGCAATTTTTCTAAAGCCTCCATTCCGTCGGTTGCAGAAATAATTTTAAAACCTTTTGCCGCTAACGAAAAAGTTACAAACTTTCTTATAGTTGGCGAATCGTCGGCAACTAGAATAACTTTTTTCATTTATATCACTCCTTTTTATAACTAATAGTTTTAGGGAAACTTTCAAGCTTAAATGCTTTAGAAATTCCGTGTAAAGTTTCCGCATAACCAATAAATAAATACCCTCCTCTATTTAAGGAGTTGTAAAGATGCGAAACAACTTTAATTTTTGATTTTGTATCAAAATAAATAAGCACATTTGCACAAAATACTATATCAAAATTGGACATACTTTTCATTTTTATATCATCATAAAGATTTAAGAATGAAAATTTTACCATATTTTTAAGTTTTGGATCAATAATATAGTTCATTCCCTCAACTGTAAAATACTTTTTGAGAAAGAAAGCCGGTGTGTTTCTAATAGCATATTCTTTGTAAACACCATTACGAGCGCGTTCCAATACATCTTCGTTAATATCAGTTCCTACAATTTCAAATTCAATATCTGGAAATTTAGGCTTCACCATATCGGTTATAACCATTGCAACTGAATAGGCTTCTTCGCCAGATGAACTTGCGGCACTCCAAATTCTAATTTTTCGTTGTCCAATTTTTCGTTTTGCTTCAATTGTTTCCGCAAATATTTTGGAAGTTAGCGCATCTAATTGTGGTTGATTTCTAAAAAAGAAAGTCTCGTTAATAGTAATTGCTTCGTATAAATATCTTCTTTCGGTTCTTGCTTGTGGATTAAACTTCAAAAATTTCAGATATTCTTCAAAAGAAGTTAATTTAAGATAATTTATCCTCTTTAATAATCTGCTTTCTAATAAATACTTTTTATTATCTTGAAAATATATTCCACAAAGTTCATAAATATATGTTCTCCAAACTTCAAAACTTGCGTTAGTTAAAACAATTTTTGAATCGGATGAATTTTCTGCATTTTGCAAATTAGTAGAGCTTTTTAGCACAAATGCTTTAGCTGGACCTGTATTTGGGAATTCTGACATTTGTTATTTCCTTGCGTTTTTTTCTTCTAATAATGATTGGGCTCTTTCCCTAACCATTTCTTCAGAATCTTCAGCCAATTTTTTTACTAATTCAATTGCTTCTGGTTCATTAACTTCGTTTAGTAATTCTATTAGTTTCAATCTGTTCCAAACATTTTGGTCGTTCATAATTTTATCAGCAAAAAGCAATGCATCTTTTGGATTTATGTGGAACAATAATTCCGTAGCGGTCATTCTTATTTCTTCATCTGGATTATCTATTAAAACACTAAGTTTATTTAAAAATTCCAATTGAGTTAAATCAGAAACTGGCTCAAAACCCAACTCTTCTCGAAGTGCACTCATTTCTTTAAAAAGAATAAGCAGTTGCTTTAAATTATCGCCACCATTTATAATCCTTTTTAGAATTAAATTACATGCAACATCGTGTGTTTGAATAAATTTATTTTTTAACATTTCATCTAAATGCTCAATTGTACCAAATATTAAGACAAACGCTTCAATAATTTCTTTATTTTCATAATTATAGAGCAATTTTACTGCTGCCATAACTGTGTCTTCATCACTTTCTTCAAGTGCTTTTAGAATTATGTGTTTCAAATCGTCATTTAATTCAATTTCAAATCCTAATGTACTTAATAAATGCTCAGAAGATTTAACAATTGGCCCAATTAGTGAACTTTCGGCGTGCTGAAGTTCTTCAAGTAAAAAACCAAGTGATTCTGCATCCCCAACTCGACCAAGACTTTCGATTATAGTATATTTTGTTAAAATATCTTGATTGTGATATACTCTCATAAAGTGGTCAATTGCTTCTTTATTACCAATTTTTCCTAACGCTTCCATAACTGTAGGTGTTAAAATTTCATCTACATCATTTTTTAGAAGATCTAAAAGAATTGGAACTGATTCTTCAGCTTGCATATTTCCTAAAGCTTCGGCACACGCTAAAATTACATTTTCATCCTTGTTGGTTTTTAAAACCTCTATAATTTGAGGAACCGGATGTGGATTTCCAATCCAACCAAGAATATCAATAATAAATTTTTCATCGTCGCTGTTTCCATTTCCAAGTTCATTTACAAGAGCCGGAATTGAATATTCACCATTTTTTAGAAGTACTTCACCAGCCATATTTCTGATGCTTATGTCATCTGAAAAACAATAGCGAACTATATAATTTGGGACTTCTGGATATGGTTGAAGTGTAAACAACATTGAGGCTGCATCGCGAACCCCTTTATCAGAATCGGCAAAAAGATTTGCAACAATCGCAATTAGTTCTTCATTTAAGTCATACGATAAAAGAGCTTCTAACGCCTCTTTTTTTTCTGCTGCATTATTTGATTCTAATTTTTTGCGAAAATCATTTTCTAAATCAATCATCTTTTTTCTACTTTATTTAAGTTATTATAATTTAATTGTCGAATAATTTAAACAATTTTAAAGGCTTATTTCTTACTATTTTTTTCTGCAACTTTGTTTAGCTCTTTTAAGTCGTCATTAGCTAAAGTTTTTTCTAAATCGAGAAGAATAATTAGTCTATCTTCCAACTTAGCAACGGCAGTAATATATTCTGTATCTAATCCAGAAACCAATTCTGGGGGTTTTTCGGTAATATCGGTCGAAATTCTTAATACTTCTTGAACTTCGTCAACAATAAACCCGATGGTTTTTTCGTTAATTTCAACAACAATTATTCGTGTATGCTTTGTAGTTTCTACTACGGGCATTCTAAGACGTTTACGCAAATGAACTATTGGTATAATTCTTCCTCGCAAGTTAATAACTCCTGCAATGTAATCAGAAGCGTTCGGAACTGTTGTAATATCGATGACTTTTATTATTTCGTGAACAGCAAGAATGTTAATTCCAAATTCTTCTTGTCCAATTTTAAAGCCAACCAATTGCAATATTTCAGAAGTTTCGTGTTTTTCTTCTTTTACTAAATCAGCCACAATGTACTCCTTGTTTATTATCTAATTAATTTTCTATTTTGATTATAGCTTAATCCATTATTTCTATCTGTATTTTCAAACTTAAACGAACTGATTAGTTGTTCCAAATGTTCAGTTAGTCTTTGTAACTCTTCCGAAGAACGAGCTATTTGTTCAATTCCTTGTGCACTTTCAGCTGTTACATTTGCAATAGCCTCTATATTGGCACTAATTTGCTCAGCAGAACTGGATTGTTCCTCACTCGCCTTAGCAACTTGTTCAGAAATTGTAGTTACGTTTTCAGCTCCCTCAATAATTGTTTCCAACATTTGTCCAGCTTTTGTTACCAACTCTTTACCTTTAGCAACTTCAATTGAGCCTTCTCTTATTGATGTAACAGCTTCGAGTGTGTCTTGCTGAATTTGTGTGATCATTAAAGTTATTTCTTTTGTAGCTTTTGTTGTTCTATCTGCCAAACGACTAACCTCATCCGCTACAACCGCAAAACCTCTTCCATGTTCACCAGCTCTTGCTGCTTCAATTGCTGCATTTAATGCCAATAAATTTGTTTGAGATGCAATATCGTCAATTACTTGTGTAATTTCACCAATTTTTTTACTGCTTTCACCAAGTCCGTTTACGGTCGTTGCCGATTTTTCAACAACGTTTGATATTTTTAGCATTCCATTAATAGTTTCTGCAACTACTTTTCCACCTTCTTTGGCTTTAATTCCCTGTTCTTTTGCAGTTTCAGCCATTTGGTTTGCGTTTTCGGTATTACTAATAATATTTCTAGTCATTTCTTCAACAAAAGAAACCACTTCTGAAGCTTGTTGCGATTGCTCTAAACTTCCAGATGCCATTTGCTCTGAGCTTGATGAAATTTCGTCGATAGATTGTGATACTTCGCGAGCACTTTTTGCAACACCACTAATTGCCGAATGCAAAGATTCACGAAGTTTGTTAAAATCATTTTGCATTTTCAAATAATAACCTTTATACGCGCCATTAAAACTTTCTGAAAAATCTCCAGCAGCCATTAATGTTAAAACTCTTGCCGATTCGTCCAATGGTTGCAAAATTCCATCAACAATTGAATTTATACCTTTTATTAATTCAAGCCAGGCTCCTTCATACATAGAAATATCGCCTCTATAGTTTAAGTTACCTTCGCTATTTTCCTTAATAAGAGCATTTGCTTCCAAAATAAGTTTTTCAAGAATTTCAACTTCCTTATTAATAGCATGAGCTAAAGTATCTTTCTCTGATGCTGGCGTAACTCTAGTTAAATTTCCAACCGCTATTTGCTCTGCAGCATTAATCTTTTCAATTTGAGTATTCTGCAAAACTATTAGCGATGCGGTTAACTCACCTATTTCATCGTGCGAATTACTTACCATTGACATTGAATAATCACCCATTGCAAACTGCTTTACAACATCTCGCAAATTATTAAGTGGTTTTGAAATTGTTGGTGCTAATTTAAATGATGCCAACAAATAAACTATGGTTCCTAATAAGGCGCTAATCAAAATCCAAAGAATTGCATTATTAACAGTTGCACTTATTTCGCTATTTAATTCATCCGATTTAATGACAAGATGGTGATTTAAGTCGGAGAATTTACTCTGTAATTCTTTTCCCACCTCTTCACCAGAAGTTGTTGCAATAATAGCTGCCATTTCAAAATCTTTCATAACAGATGAGCCAATAATTGCATCAGCAACAACCGTTTTATAGTTGCCCCAAATACTTTTTACTACTTTAATATCTGCTGTTATTTGTTCGGAGTAGTTGGCTTCTATCAAATTTTCAATTTTTGAATCAATAAATTCTGTCTTTTCTTTATAAAGAGTCATATTTTCGTTAAATTTATCTGTAAAACCTTCCATCGAAAGTTGTAGCATAATAAATTGAATAGATTGAAATTGACCATAAATATCGGCAGCAATTTTTTGTGGTTCAACATATTCAGTAAAAATTGCATCTTTTTTATTAGATAGGTTTAAAACTCCTAAAATTCCTACCACAACTACTAATGCCGAAAAAAAGCCAAGTATTGTAAGACTAGCCTGAATTTTTCTGACAAACTTTAAATCTTTTAATTTTATCATTTTTATCTCAACTCTTTGTACTTTAATTTAGTTTGAACGTAATTGCCATGGTTAGTTTAACCTTAACGTTTTGTCCCTTGTTTTTTCCTGGAGTATATTTGGCTTTTTTAACTGCTTCAAGGGCAACTTCGTCACAACCAGCACCAATGCCTCTAACAAGATTTACTTCTTGAGCAACTCCGTTTTCATTAATATGTGCCTGAACATATACTTTCCCCTCAATTCGACTTCTTCGAGCCATTTCTGGATAAACAATACTTTTAATAATTGCACCAATTCCGCCAACTGGTTCTGGCATTACTTCTGCAAAAGCCAAATATTGTGCATCTTGATTTGTTCCACTTGAGATGTTACTCGTTAAAACAAGTGAAATTATGCTTAATAGAACGAATATTTTTTTTACCGATTTCATTTTTTTACTTCCTTGTAAATTAATTGATTAATCATTTGGGATATTATCGACAATTAATATTTATTCTTTAGAAAAATTTGATGTTTTTTGAAAAAAAATTAATTTAATTAAGTGTGGTAAAACGGACACAAATTGTAAAATTTAATGTGAAATTTATTTAATGCGTGTTTGGATTTTAAGGTTATTGAAAAATGCAGAAAAAATCCCTCAATTTATCTCAAAAAGGACTATTTATTTCATAACCGAATTGGGGAAGTATAAAACAAATAACCTTTTTAATAAAATTTTAGGTTTACAATTGTAAACTAATTAAGATAAATAATCCTTTCGAAAAACATTATTTAACTAATATTTTTAGTTACTTCAATATCAAATTGTTCCATTCGGTATCTTAGTTTTGAACGCGATAATCCGAGAATTTTTGCGGCTTTTACTTGGTTTCCGTCGGTAATTTTTAGTGTTTTAAGAATTAAGTCTTTTAATACTATCTCCATTTTTATTCCATTTGGAGGAATTTCCAAATTAAACCGACCAGAATGATTGTCGTTTGCTTCAATTTTTTCGGCTAAAAAGTTGAGGTGATAATCTTTTATATTTTCTTCATCATTTAATAATATTATTCTCTCCATAATATTTCTTAATTCACGAATATTTCCTTTCCATTCGTAATTTTTAAGTATTTCGAGAGCTTTTTCATCAATATTAGAAACTTTTTTATTGAATTTTTTAGCAAACTCTGCTAAAAACGAATAAGCTAAATATGGCAAATCTTCCGCTCTTTCTTTAAGCGAAGGCACATAAACATTGGCAACATTTATACGATAAAAAAGGTCTTCTCTAAAATTACCTTTTGCAACTTCGGCTTCTAAATCGCGATTTGTAGCAGCCAAAACTCTAACATCAACTTTAATTTCGCGTTCGCCACCAACTCTATAAAATTTCTTTTCCTGCAAAGCTCTCAAAAGTTTAACTTGTAAATCGAGTGAAAGTTCACCTATTTCATCAAGCAAAATGGTTCCGCCATCGGCAAGTTCAAATTTACCGAGTTTCGTTTTTTGTGCAGCACCTGTAAAAGCTCCTTTTTCATGTCCAAAAAATTCGCTTTCTGCAAGTTCTTTTGGAATTGCAGAACAGTTAATCTGAATAAATGCTTTTTCTTTTCGCGGACTTCTTTGATGGATAAATTTAGCAATCATTTCTTTTCCTGTTCCACTTTCGCCACCAATTAAAATGGTTGTGTCGGAACTTTGAGCTAATTTTTCTACAGAATTTATTAATTTTTGAATTTTACGTCCTTTTCCAAAAAATTCCTTCGAAAGAAACTCCTCTTCAAGAAGTGAATTTAATTTATGAACTTCATCCTTAAGCTTTATGTTGCTCATAGCTTTTTCAATTACAAGTTGAAGTTGCTCAAGATCTATTGGTTTTAGAAGAAAATCTAATGCCCCACCTTTTATAGCTTTAACAGCAATATTAACATCGGCATAACCAGTAATCATAATTATTGGAGCATCAATGCCTTCATTTTTAATTAAACTTAATAATTCTAATCCATTATGAGTTGTTAAATAAATATCTAACAATATTAAATCTGGTTCAAAAGTTTTAATTGCGTGAATAGCTTGTCCGCCATCCATACAAATATCAACATCGTTATCTAAACGCGTAAGAGCTTTTTTTAACGAAAGACAAACTAAATTGTCATCATCAATTACTAATATTCGTGGCTTCATATAATTTTCTCATTTTATTTACATCAAATATAATTTTGAAAGTTGTACCCACTCCAAGTTCACTTTCAAACTCAATTTGAGCATCTTGTTCATCTGCTAACATTTTACAGACACTTAATCCTAACCCAGTACCATTTTCTTTACTTGTATAAAAATCGTCAAATATTTTTAACTTGTTTTCTTCCGAAATACCCGTTCCATTATCTTTAACTATCCAGTGAATTTTAGGATTTCCATTTTCGAGAGATGAGGTAGTTTTAATAACAATAGTGCCTTTTTTGTTATCCTCGTATGATTCAATTGCGTTTGTAATTAAGTTTAGAATTATTTGGAGTAATTTGTTTTTATCAGCATAAATTTGAGTAATATTTTCATCAAACTCAGTTACAATATTAATGCCATATTTGGTTGCTTTAACAGCAAGCAAATCGGTTGCATTTAGTGTAATTTTATTTAGGCTAAAATGTTCGCGCCCATGCGTAACAACCCTTGCAAAGGAAAGCAAATTATCAATCATGTATTCAATCCTATTTGTAGCCAAAAGGCTATCACTTAAAGATTCTAATACATCTTCGGATAAATTTTCTTCCATTTTGATTAAATCTAAGTTTAATTTTATGGCAGAAAGTGGGTTGCGAATTTCGTGGATTAAACTTGCAGTAAGTTTTCCAAGCAAATGCAACTTGTTATTTTGTATTTCGCCATGTAGCATAAAGTTTTGGTTTCTATTATTTAATTTCATACTAATATTTAATTAAATATTAGGAGAGATTCAAACCAAATCTTTAAAATTATTTAAAATTAAATTAGATTTTTACATAAAAGCTAATTATGCGCCTCGTAACTCTTTTAAAATAGAGTCCGCAACACTATTTATTACATCGTTACTATTATAAAAACCACTATTGATTCTATCTTTAATCAAAGTTAGTTTATTAGTATCCGAAATTTCTGTGCTTTTCACTTTCGCTTCAGCCGAAATTTCGAGCTTATCGTTATTACTTTTAGTAATATTTTGGGAATTTTTAACATTCCTCTCTTTTTGCGAATATTCCACCAATGGAGAAACTCCGCTGCCTACTCTGTTAATTGTCATGATTTCACCTACTATATTTTGACAGTTTTCTTTTATTGCTTGTGGATTTAAGCTCGCCAGCTATCCTTTTTTGCTCAGAAAGTTTACCGCCAATCAAATTATCGATTTTTTTTGTGATTTGTTTAACGATAGTATCAAAATATTTTGAACTATCATCATATTCTCTTTTTGTTAAAACCATTTTCAGGTTGTTCTTTTTTAATGAAATACCATCAACCATACTTTTAAGTTGAGAAACATCGTCGTTAATATTGCCTAGTTTATTTAAATAAACTAGTAAATCTAACATGTTTGCTCTTATGTCCATAATTGCTGGATGCATTTTTTACTCAAAAATTATTTTAATAACTGCCACCTAAAGCATTCATTGAGTTGTAAGAATATGTTAATGTTAAAAGCTGCATTTGTAAGTCTTCATATTGGGCTCTTAAAATATCAGCATTCTTTTCAATACTTTTATTCATTGTTTCAATTTTTTTATTGTAATATGTAACATTTGAATCGAAGGATTCTATCAAGTTTGATATTGAACCATCAACTCCAAGGTAATTTTCTAAAGTGCTATACAGGCTATTTGCAATTCCATTAGTTGAATTAAACAAATCGGCTACTTGACTTGCATTTTCTTCAAGTGAAGTTTCAAGCAAGGATGAATCAGAAATTGATAATCCAGTTGTTGGACTAAATGTAATTCCAACTTCAGAAAGATAGCTAAAACTATCATCTTGCAAGCCAGTTACTTGTCCCATTGCTAAATTTGTTAATGTTGTCATTAAACTGCGCGCTGTTGAATCGCCAACAAAAGCACCTCGGTCTGCTTTATCACCGCTGCTATATGAATTGTTTTTTATATAAGTATAAGCATTATTAAAATTTGTTATAAACTCTTTTATATCGGTTGTAATTGCTTCAGTATCAACTTTAACTGAAACCGAAACATCTGCTTCTTCCGCTTTGTTAACTGCCGCCAAATTGAACGTAACAGTATCAACTAAATCCGTAATAACATTTGAATTTCTTTGAACATTAATTCCATTAAACGATAGTTTTGCATTTAATTCATTGTTTGTAGAAGAAGATGCGTTGTAAATATACCCAGCTGCAAGATCATCGGAAGTTGTAACCGTTCTATCCACTAACACTGAGGCAGTCAATCCAATAGAATCTAGAATACTACCTGAAACATCTGATAGAATTAGTCTATTATCATATCCAGATTCAATAGCTGCAATAGAAAATTTTGAATTTCCTGTTGAAGGAGTAAAGACAGAAGCATTTGCCAAACCAGAAGCACCTTTTTCGTCAGTTACATCCATATTTAAAAAGGACGAAGTTCCTGCAACAGTTATTGCATCATCAGAATCTTCAACCGTTAATTGCAAAGTAACAAAACCTGTTGTTTCATCAACTATTTTTTCTGCCAAAACACCACTTACGTTTGAATTTATATCAGCTACCAAATCGTCCATTACTTCGGAGTATGTTTTTGAAGTTGTTCCATAATCATAAGAAACAGTTTCTTCGGTATCGTTTATTGTAATTGTAAAACTACCTGTTCCAGTAAAAGTTGCCGTTGGATCAAAAGAATCTGAGAGAGTAACTGCTTTATCTGCATTAATTGCCAACGAAAGCTTTTCCATTATTGTCTCGTTAGTTTCGTCTGCCGTAAGTTCAACATCAACTTGGCTATTATAATCACCACTATTAACTAAAATGGTGTGTGTTCCAGCCATAGTTGTTTTAGCAGTATCTGAAGTTTGAGTTTGAGAAACCAATAAATCACTCTTTGCAAGCTGATTTACTCGCATTGTGTACGAACTTTGTGGCGAGTTACTACTTGCAGTTGCAGTTAAAATTGATTCATCAGAAACGGAAACATTTCGCGTAAAGAAAAGGGATGAATCTGTTGCAGTTTTAAAATCATACGCCGTCGTTTTTAATGATGTAAGCATAGTTTTCAAATCGCCCCAACCTGATGAAAGTGCGGAAAATTTCTGTTGCCTTACCTCAAGAGGATAAATTCTTCTACTATACTGTGTTGACTGGTAACTTCTAATTAAACTGTCAACCGACGATGTTGATAAATAATCAGCCATTTTTTAATTCTCTTTTGAAAAAATATCAATCCAACTTGCACGCAATTCGGTTAAAATATTTTCCACTATTTCATTTTTGCCTTTTCGCATTTGATCTTGGCAAAACTGATATAGACTCATTAGTCCAAGTGAAAATTCTTTTGTTTCATTATTTTCAAAATTTAGTGAATTTATTAACTCGCTTAGCGCTTTGTTTGTTTTAAGCATATCATTTTTTCTGCAATTTGTAATTGCATAGTCATAAACTTTAATTAATAACTTTTGTGGCGAAGCATCCAAAATATCTTTAGACAAATATGCGTTTACTCGTTTTGCTCTTGCATGTTGCATTGTAGCGTTATACATATATACACCAATTGTTAAATATTAATACTATTTAGGGAAAATATTTTAATTCTTAATTCAATTATCGAAGGTTTATACGCAAAGTTTAATAAAATGATTTAATTAATCGAGATTTTGTCCGTTTAAAAATTGCGTTTTTACTCAAAATTTAAAGTATTTTAAGAAATTTTGGTTTGTTTGGGCGACTTAAACACGGAATTTAAAATTCAATTTTGAGATTTAACTTGTTATTAATAAATGAGTTAGCGGTTTATTTTTAACTTTTATTAGTTAATATCTAATTTAATAAGTTTGGCATAATTTGGACATATTTTCAGGATGAAATCATTTATAGATTTTTACTCACTAAAATTCTCAATGAGATATTTTAAATGAGTGAATTTGATTTTTTTAATAAAAAACCCACGTTTAATTACGTGGGTTAATATAAATTTCATATTTTAAGTGATCGCGTAAAAATTAACCTAAAAACTATTCTTCATGGACAAAAAACTGATGAACAATTCCATTCCAATTAAAATCATCTAATTCAGCTAATTCACCTTCAAAAATTGGTTTATGTTTTTCGATTGATTTGTCGCTATTTCTTAATTCTGTAATTTTTTCTGTGTATCTATCAATTTCTTTGTGATAAAATGAAACAGCTGATTTTCCAATTTTCAAATCTTGCAATTCGTGGTCTAAATTATCAGCATCAATTGAGCAAATCCAATTAGTTTCGTAAGGTGTAATTTTTATACTATCAATATCTTCTTTTAGTGAGTTGTTAATTTTTGTAACAACGCCACTAATTGGTGAAATAAATGAAATTGTTCTGTTTTTTTGTTTTACGCTGAAAAGCACAGAACCTTTATGAGCTTTCATTCCAAGATTTGGCATTTCGATATCATCAATATCGCCAATAATTTTTTTTGCAAAATCATCAATTCCGGCTTTTACATTTCCATCAGATTCAATACTTACCCAGCAGTGATTTTCCGAAATAAAAACTCCACCAGGAATTGCAAATTCACCAGAATTATAATCGCTAACTCCATGCAAATGCGAAATGTGAACTTTTGGTTTCAATTCTTTTCTAATTCTGGCTTCTCTTTTAATATAAGCTTTTTTAGTAAAATCTAACAATTCATCTTCCGTAAATGGTTTTTGAATATAATCAATAGCACCATATTTCATGGTTTCAACGGCAGTTTCAACCGAAGCAAATCCAGTAATAATTACAACATCAATATCAGGTCGCAATTCTTTAGTTGCTTTAGTAACTTCAACACCGTCCATAATTGGCATTTTCAAATCGGTGAATAGAAAATCGTAGTGATGCGTTTTTAATAAGTGTAACGCTTCTCTACCATTTTCAACTGTGTCAACTGAATATCCATCAAGGACAAGAATTTTTCTAAAACTGTCCAAAATAATTGCTTCGTCGTCAACACAAAGTATTTTTGCTTTTGGATTTTCAATTTCGACACGTTTTAACGATTTCGCGTCTGTTGAGCTTAAATCAATATTCAAACTTTCGTTTAAAATATTTGATCTTTCTTCGCGAACTTTTTTTGCTTTCATTCTGCTAATAACAGTACGAATAATCACATCTGCAATAGCAAATAGCATAATTGAAACAATAAATAGTATCATTTTATTTCTCCTTATTAATTAAAAATCTTTAAATGTCTGAACTACATGACGTTAAATTATTTACATCCGCTTCAAGTGAAAACGGTCTAATTGTATAAACCCAACCTTCGAAATATGGGTCTTTTGCTAAAAGATTTATATTTTCGAGCAGTTTTTCATTTACGCTAACTATTTTGCCACTAACGGGCGACAAAACTTGGTGTATATCTTCGTTTGAATCAACAATTTTTAATGCATTATTGCCTTGAAAAATATTGTCTTCAATGCCCATTAATTCTATCGAACTAAGGCTTCCGACGGAATTTAGAAACAAATCGGTTACTCCAATTTTTACTGTTCCTTCAAATTCTTCGTTCATCCAACTATCAAAACCCAATCTATAGTATTTTGGCGGACATGGAATTATTGAAAGCAACTCATCCGAAATGCCACGTGAAAATATTTGGGTTGATATTTTGGAATATTCAATTCCGCGTTTAAAAACTGAAGTTAATTCTTCAAATGTAAATGGTTTTGGAACAAAGGCTATTGCGCCACAATTAAGTGCTTTTACAGCATTTTCTAATGTTGAATATCCCGTTGTCATAATAACTGGAGTGGTTATCTTTTTTTGTTTTACTATTTCCAGAAATTGAAATCCGTCCATTTCTGGCATCATTATATCGGTTATAATTAAATTGAAAGATGTTTCATTCAACAGAATTAAAGCTTCTTTTGGATTTGATGCAGAAAGCGTTGTGTATTCATTAAATGTTGCAATCATATTAATTGCGTTAATAATAACTTCTTCGTCATCAATTATTAATATATCGTATGTCTTATTCATGGCGCACCGGTAGATGAATTGTAAAAGTTGTTCCTTCATTTATTGTGCTATCAACACTAATTTTTCCCTTGTGGTTATTAACAATTCCCCAAATAACCGATAAACCAAGTCCGGTGCCTTTTTGTCCTTTTGTGGAATAAAACGGGTCAAAAATTTTGCTTAAATATTTTGCTTCAATTCCAGAACCTGTATCAGAAATTTTAATTTCAACAAAATTAATATCACCATCATTATCAACTGCATCCCATTTTTGCCAGTTGCAATTAAATTTTGTGCAACCTTCAACAATTCCTTTATCTGGAATTATTAAATTATATGTTGGCACTCCGCAAGTTGGACTCATTTTATTTTCGTTAATAATTGAAACTTCACATATTGGACAGAAAAGTTTTACTACTTCATTTTCTTTAAATTGAATTCCATAATGATGTTGATGTTTTCCATAAATTGGGTCTAAATGAATAAACCCTTCATTTTTGGAAGATTTTGCTTTCAATTTAATTGAAGGAAATCCATCAATTTTATGCTTTTCATCAATTAGCGAATGTCCGTTTGGACAAGTTGCATTTCTAATTTGGGCAGATCCATATGGTGAAAGAAATATTTCTTTTGTAGAAATTCCTATTGTTCCGCCATTTTTTCCTATTGCATCAATTGCGTTTATAATAATATTTAGGAAAACTTGCTGAATTTGGTTTGAATCTGCCATTATTAGTGGAATTTTTTCACCGTAGTTCTTTTCAAGTTTTATGTGGTTAATTTTAAGTTGATTTGTAACAACCGCTAATGTGTTTTCAATTATTTCTTTAATTTCTACAGAACCTTTTTTAGGCGTTGATTGACGAGAAAAATCGAGCAAGCCTTTAACAATTTCGCGACTTCTTTTTGTTTCACGGACAATTACTTCCAAATCAGCTTTCATTTCTGGATTGTTTTTAACTCTTTTAAGCAAAAAACTACTATAAGTTAAAACTCCAGTTAACGGATTATTTATTTCGTGAGCAACACCAGCAGCTAATCTTCCAATTGAAGCCATTTTGTCTGATTGAAACAACTGCATTCGCGCTTCGGCTAATTTTATTGTCATATTGTCAAACGAATCAGCCAATTGTCCTAATTCATCTTTCCGCGAAGAGTTTATTCTATGACTCAAATTTCCAACTGCTACATAGTTTGTGGCTTTTAGCAAATCACGTACTGGTCTTTGAATTAGTATTTTCACTAAAACTCGCAAAATAATTGCAATAATTAGAATTGCAATTATTGCAAAAAGTGCAATATCCATTTTACTTTGGTTTGTTAAACGCTCAACTTCTTTAAGATCAACCGTTATATCCAAAACTCCAAGTACTGTTTGTTCCGAACTATGTGCGTGGCATTCGGCATTCCAGCAACTTTCTTCGTTATAAATAGGATTTATTACACCCAAAATTCCAGATGAATCGGGATTTAGTTTAAATACTCTTGTCCGCTCGTTAATAGAAAGTTTTTGAAGCGGTTCATTTTCGGCGTGACAAGCGTAGCAACTTTCGGCTTTTTTATCCAACATCATTCCCAATTGTGTTGTATCGGTGGAATAGATAATTTCGCCTTTTTTGTTAAGAATTCGGATGTATTTTATTCCATCTTCTTTTGCTACAGTTTTAATTACACGACTAATATGCTCTCTATTATTTAAGAGCATATCAAAACGCATCGTGTTTTTTACAGTTTCGCTAAGTTGATTTGAATGTCTTTCAACTTCCGAAATTAAATTATCAGAGTGTGATTGAATATTAAAATACGCAAAAACTCCAATAATTAGGATAACTGTAAAAGAAACGGCTAAAATTAGTCTTGTTCCTATTTTTTTAAATATTTTCATTTTATTTAACCTTTTTACCAGGTAACTTTTTTGGAACAACAAAACCATCTGCTTCATCGTGACAGTTTGAGCAAGTTGGTTTTTTGTAGTTATTATTTTCGTGACAATCGCTACAATCTAAGTCAATATGGTCATCACTTAATTTTAAGCCAGTTATTGCGTGGTCAAAATTATCGCCAGTCCAATTGTGACAATTTTGGCATTGTGATTTTAATCCAGAATAGCTTCCTTTTTTTGTATGGCAACTATTACACGAAACTTTGGAATGATATTTTGTTATGTCAAATCCAGTTTTTGCGAAGTGGTTAAATGGTTTGGATTCTTTATCCGAGTGACATTTAACGCATTTGTTTTTGTCTTCTGTGTCGTGACAAGAAACGCAATTACTGTGTTTAAATTCATTTTTTGCCCTTTTGAAGTTTGGTTTTTGACTATGACAAGATTCGCAAGTTTCATTTTGGTGGCAATCTTTACATTCAAATCCAAATAATTCAATGTGGTCGTTATGTTGAAATGAAACAACTTGTCCTTTTTCACATCCTTTTGTTTTATATACTTTTGTAATTGGACGTTCTACTTTTTTGCTACTTCCAACAACTGCTTTTTTTGAAGTTGCTGATATATATTTGTCATTTAAAGCATGACAATTTTCACATTTTGATTCTTTTTCCCAAGTTTGATGGCAATCCATACACTGTCTGTGATAAGCGGATTTCAAATCTGGCATATTAATAGTGCTTTTATTTCTATCAACTTCGTGGCAAAAACTGCATTTCACAATTTTCCCAGGTGGATTGTAATGGTGACAAGTTACGCAGCCGCCACTCATTTCTGTCATTTCGGCGTGCATTTTGTGTGAAAATTTTACGCTTCCATAAATGTCTTTTTCGCCTTTTATATTATTAATATTAAATACTTTTGGAGCATTTTCTACTTTATAATTAGCTGGTTGCGATTTATCTCTTGGACAAAGCGCCAAACAAGGGTTTGTCTTTGTAGGTGTTTCGCACTCGTGACAAGTTGTGCAATCCAATTTTTGCTTGGAATGCAGTTTTGAAATCTTATTTTGAGCTATCAAATTTGAAGCAAGAAATGTTAATATTATTAAATAAACTAATTTTTTCATTTCAAACCTCCACGAATTGCGTATTTGGCTTTGAGTCCAACATTTTTAATTGGAACACTTATTACTGGAAATATTTTTACAAAAAGACGATAAATTAATATTTCAATTGCTACAAAGCCCAAAGTAACCGAAATTTCGCCAAATGAAGGAAAATATGCTTCTGTTGCATAAGGTGGATTATATGCGGTGACAAAATTGTTAAATCTATTAATAACAACTCCAAATATTACCAGCATTGAAGCAATATATAATCCTGGAATTGAGTTTCGTACTTCTTCCGACAAAAACATTCTTAATGGAATTATTACACCAACTACCAATTCAATTCCAAAAAGTACTGTAACGGTATTAAATTCTGTTAAATAAACAAATGTTTCTCTAATTACCATATCGCCCAATTTAGCGGCAAGATAAACTCCTAAAAGAGGAGCAATAAATTTTGAAAGACTTGAAAGAACATCAGTTTCTGGTTTTAATCCAAACGATTTGGAAGCTGTTATTGATTCCATAATTACCATAGGAAAGCCCACAGAAATAGCAGAAAGCAAAAACAAAAGTGGTAAAACTGGAGTTTGCCAAAGTGGATGCATTTTGGGCCCAGAAATTATCATTAAAGTTCCAAGTGATGATTGATGCAAGCATGAAAGAACAACTCCAGCAATTATGAAGATAAACATCGTTTTTTCAAGTCCACGATCTAATTTTCTTAAAAGTCCATCAACCAAAAGATTAAATCGTTTCAAAAAGCCAGGAAGATTTACCTTTCCAATAAAACGTTCTGTAACTATTGGTAAAAACTCGATATACAAAACCGAAACGTAAATCATAACGCAAATTCCAACTTCAAAAAGAGCAGAATTTCCGTTCCACATTATTAATGGATGCCAAATGTAATACCATCTTCCAATATCGACAAAAACGCCCATTGCAACAAAAGTGTAGCCCAACATTGCTGTTAAAAGAGCTGGACGAATAATTGCTTCGTATTTATCGCGATGCATAATGTGACCAAGAGCTGCAGTTGTAAATCCGCCTGCCGCCAAAGCAACTCCAGCACCAACATCTAAACCAATCCAAATTCCCCAAGGAAATTGATTATTTAAATTTGTAACTGAGCCAATTCCAAAGAAAAATCGCATAGCCAAAAAAGCCAATCCATTTAAAGCAATTGCCGAAAGTACAATTACCCATGGTGTAAAATATTTTTTAGTCATCTGTTCTGGTTTAAAAGCATGTTCCATTAGTGACCTCCTTCATTTTTTTCTTTGCTTTTGGAAAGCCACATTACGCCACCTAAAAGTGCATAAATAGCAACTGGTGGAACAAAATATGCAAATAATCCGTGTTGAATTGATTCCGAAACGCCAGGTGCTGGATTTGTTCCTAATTTTGGAAAAACTTTATCAACTAAATTGTTTTCAGCAAGATAAAGCCACGAGGTACCGCCAACTTCATATTCACCAAAAACATGGTCAAAATATTTATCAGGGTCTTTGCTTATTCTTCTTTTTGCTTCAATAACAAGTTCGTCTCTTGTTCCATAAGTTAAAGCTCCAACTGGACATATTTCAACGCAAGCTGGAAGTTTACCTTCGCTAGTTCTTGTAATACAGAAATCACATTTTACTATTTTGGGGTCTAACGCCTTGTGATATTCAAACGCTGGAATTTGGAAAGGACAAGCAATCATACAATATCTACAGCCAATACAAACGTCTGTATCCCAAGTTACGGCTCCATTTTCTTGTTTTGTAATTGCACCAACAATACAAGCCGATTCGCAAGCTGGATGGTCGCAATGCATACATTGTAATTTAACTTTATCACTATTAATACTAGATGTATCTATTTGATTTACAACTGTTAAAGCATTTTCAGATGGTCTTCTTTGAGAACCATCAGTTAGTTTAGTACTATAATTTTCGATGCTTCCGGGTTCAATATCATGAGCAACTTTGCAAGCCCACTCACATTTTCCACAGCCAATACAAACAGTCGTATCAACCAAAACGCCTTTTCGCATGGGCGAAAGTTGTTTTATTGATTTACCTTTTGTTACTTTTGGAGTAACTGCTGTGAGAGTTGCAGCCGTAGTTCCTATTGCTGCAAAAGTTTTTAAAAACTCTCTCCGATTTTGTGACATAATGGTTTCCTATCTTTTAATTTAATTTATTTCCAAATTTATACTGTCCATTTTCGTGTAAATAGCCCGTAAAATAATTTTGAAGTGCTTCTTCAATTTCTCCTTGAATCCATGGAATTATTTTAATGTTTGATTTTGTTAATTCTATATAACAACGCTCTGTTAAACCATTGCAAATTATTATATCTGGCTTCATTCTTATTAATCTATTAATTCTTTCAAGTCGGTTGTTTGTAATAATTTTAATGGATTCTTGTTTAACAATTTTTCGATTTTCAATTGATAGCAGTTGAAAATGCTCGGCATAATCTAGGCGAGGTGAAATTCTACTTCCAAATAAAGGTATTATTAATGTTTCCATTTTTCTTATTCTTGTTTGTTGCAACCTATTGCAACAAATAGGCCAAAGAAGTTGCATTTAAGAATGTTTGTTTTTAGCTTATATTACAAGTATTTTAATTTAGGATATGGGTGTCCGTCGCAATACTGCAACACGTATTGCAACGTGGTTGCATTTATGAAACAGAAAGTTTTTTGTGGAAATAATTTAAAATATATTTAACTAGAGAACATTTTTATTGAAATAAATTGTATATTTTATCCTATTAGATTTGCTCTGTAAATATATTTGGAATAATTAAAATAGGTGACAACTTGAAAAAAACGACAAAAATTCTATTATTTGCTTTAATTCCTGTTATTCTGATACAATTTGTACCAGTTAATAGAGAAAATCCACCAGTTGATAATAATTTGGCTTTTTCTGCCCCCGATGAAGTAATGGCAATATTGAAAAACTCTTGTTACGATTGCCATTCAAACGAAACAGTTTGGCCAAATTACAGTTACATTGCTCCAGTTTCATGGTTGGTAGCAAAAGATGTAAAATCTGGAAGACACGATTTAAATTTTTCTGAGTGGAATAAAATGCCAGAAGATGAAAGAGAACATAAAAAAGAAGAAATAATTGAAGAAATTTCGCGAGATACTATGCCGTTACCAATTTATTTAATTACACATTCTTCGGCAAGTTTAACAAATGATCAAAAATTGATATTAAAAAACTGGTTAACAGGAAGATAACTTAAATATTTGATTAAGGAAGAAGTCCGTATTTTCTCATTTTTCGCCAAAGAGTTGAGCGATGCAGTTTCAACTCTTTTGCAACTTCAATTTTGTTCCAATTGTGTTTTTTTAGCGTATTAAAAATCAAATCGCATTCTGATTTTTCAATTGGTTGAATTGCATTATTAGGAGTTTCAACTATTCCCAAATTGATTAAATCGTTTGGTAAATCGTCCAATTCAATAATTTCATTTTGACACATTACAAAAGCATGTTCAATAATATTTTCGAGTTCGCGAATATTTCCTGGATAAGTATAATTCATTAAAAACTCTAAAACTTCGCTTGAAACTGCTGTTATCATTTTTCCCATTTTATAATTAAAAAGCTCAATAAAATGGTTGGTTAAATATGGAATATCGTCTTTTCTATCTTTTAGTGATGGAAGTTCAATTTTTACTATATTTAAACGGAAATATAAATCGTCTCTAAAACTATTTTTTGCAATTAAATCAAGCAAATTATCTTTAGTTGCCGAAATAATTCGGACATCTGTTTTAACGGTTGCGGTCGCACCAAGGGGCTCAAACTCTTTTTCTTGCAAAACACGAAGTAATTTTACTTGAGTTGCTGGCGAAAGCGATTCAACTTCATCCAAAAATATTGTTCCACCTTTTGCCAATTCAAATCTTCCTGGCTTATCTTTTTGAGCATCTGTAAAAGCACCTTTGTAATAACCAAATAATTCGGATTCCAAAAGATTATCGGGCAAAGCACCACAATTTATTGCAACAAAAGGTCCATTTTTTCTAAAACTCAGATTATGAATTGCTCTCGCAAAAAGTTCTTTTCCAGAACCACTTGGTCCCTGAATTAAAACTGTGGCTTCACTTTCGGCAATGTTTGGAAGAATATTAAAAAGCTCGACTAATTTATGATTTTTTGATACAATATCTTCAAAAGTATATCCCTTTTCAATTTCCTTTCTAAGAGCTTCAATTGTTGATAAATCGCGAAAAGTTTCAACTCCGCCAATTATTTCACCCAAATCATCTTTTAACGCAGATGAATTTATTGAAACTGGAATTTCCTTTCCGTCAAATCGTAGAATATTTACTTTTAAATTAATACTTTCATTTCCCGTTAAAATTGCTTCTTTTATTGGGCACGAAGCTTCGCAAATGTTCGATTTTAGTATTTCGAAGCAATATTCACCAACCGCATTTTCTTCTTTTACGCCAGTTATTTTTTCTGCAGCTTTATTAAAAAATGTGATTCGTAAATTTTGGTCAACTGTAAAAACTCCTTCAACAATACTATTTAAAATTATTTGCGATTGAGTTTCGGGAAGTGATTTTATTCTATTTATTGTATTCATTTGGCTAATTTTCGTAAATTAAGTTTGATAGTGGTATTTTATTTTTATAAAACACCACTGTCAAACCTACATAATAATGTAAAAAAACCAAACTATTTTATTTGGATTCTATTAATGGAAGTGCAAAATTCGGTGAAAAAGCAATACTTGTGGAATCGTAATTATTACTCAATATTTTGTTAATATTTTCAACAAAAGTCGCTTTTGAAACCAAAGTCTCATATTTTGCAACAACTTTGCCTTTTTTATCAATCAAAAATGTTGTTGGAATAGATTTAATTCCACCAAAAGAATAAATTACACTTTCATCGGCTCTTACAATTGGATAATTTATTTTATAGGATTGCATAAAAGGTGCAACATCTGATGCAGTTTCACCATTTCTGGTTAACGCATCAACCGAAACGCCAATTATTTCAAAATCTTTATCTTTATATTCATTTTTTAGTGCAATTAAATCTGGAATTCCTTCGCGACATGGTGCACACCAAGTTGCCCAAAAATCCACAAGAACAACTTTGCCTTTCAAATCTGATAGCTTTAATAAATTAGCTTCAGTTTGGTTATAATTTGGAGGCATAGGTCCAGGTTTTGTTTCTTCGGTTAAATTATTTACTGCAAAAAGAATTACAACAATTACAAAAAAAAGAACTGTATAAACTCTGCTTCGTTGCTTTTTGTTTAAACCAAACATTATTTTTTCTCCTTCAACCTTCGTTTTGCCAATATTTCTACTTTTTTGGCTCATTTAAACTCCATATTATTTTTTGTCAGCTAATTCATTTAAGTCTTTCACAAACCGATTTAAATCTTTATCGTTATATCCTTTTTCTTTTGCTGCTGCTTCTAACGAACCCCAAATTGGCTCGCCACATCGTAAACATCTAATTCCTTCAACTCTCAAATATCCAACCGCTTCTGGCAAAATTGTAACCAATTCTTCAATTTCGATATCTTTAGTTATTTTCATCTAATTGTTCCTTTTTCTTTTTGCTCGGAAATGATAAAAGTCCGCCTAACACCGCTCCATAAAATGTTGAAATATAAGGATTGCTTGTTATAGGACACGAACCGCTAACACAACCAATATAATAATAATAAGCGTATCCCAATATTGCTCCAACAACAATTGGAAGTACTCGTTTATATATAATTTGTTTCATTATTTTCCTAAATTAAAATTGTTTCAAATTGGATGTTTTAATATAACAAAAGTTTCAGTTGAATAGAATTTATTGTTCTTTTTTACCCTATTTGGAACATCTGACCAAAAATAAAACCACAAAATTTTTGAATTTAGATATACTTTTAGGACAAATTGGTCACAAATAATATTTTCCAAGATTTTCCAATAATCTTGCTCTTAGAATCACTATTTAATAGATTTGTATTCATTAATATTAAAGAATTGGAGCAACTATGGTTGAGTACAAAAAACATTTATATATGATTGTTTATCCGATAAATGCACTTGTTGCATCTCAGTTGGAACCTGACAAGTTTGGCGAGCATTACACAATTGGTGGCGCAAAACATTATAGCGGTAAAGTAATTTTTGCAGAACTTGACCCAGACTATAGAAGTGAATGTTGCAATATTCAAAAATACCTCGATTTAACTGTTCCTCACGAGGATGGTTCTCCTAAAAAAACTAAATTTATTAAATCTTATGGCGTTCTTGCCGATATTGATATTTCTGCTATTAAAACACTTAATCTTTGTACATCAAACGGAAAAGTTTTAACTATTGAACCTCAAGAATATACTGCAATTAACGAACCTGGAATGATTAGAACTTATCAAGAAATTACTCCGCTCGAAAATTTGGTGCTTTCTACTTTTGATCAAAGAGATTTTGGTAAATATATTACAACTGGAACCGACTCAAAAGGTGCTCCTAAAATTTGCTTTACACAAATTGAATTTGATATTGAACACTTTTTGGCGTCAAACAAACAAAGTGAAATTTTTAATATCGATTTACCACGCGTTAATCCTTATAGAATGTATGATAGCATTAAAGAGCTACGAAACATTCCCGATAAAGCAACAAAAACTGTTGGATTGGGTTCGCTTCTTCGCGATTTATCCTTTAGTTATTTAAGACATGGATTTTGGTTCTTTTCGCCAACTGATTATAAATTTTTCCCAATGCCTTCTATTAATGATTTGGAAAACAAATATTATTATTGGTGGAAACACGTTAGATAAATTTTTTTATTTTGTAACAATTAAAACCTCCAAAAATTTTGGAGGTTTTTTGTTTTAAATAGTTCATAAAATATTAAGTTTATTCTTTTATTTTTGTGATTTTTTACATTTTGACAGTAAAATTGATTATTGTGGAACAACTTTGGTTTTAAATGAATTCCTAATTACCTTTTTGACTGGGAAAATACATGCGCAAATCCATTTAATCCAAGTACTGTAATTAAATATTCAATTCCGCAAAACACAGAATATTCGCCACGGCGAATGCTACCAACAACATTAAAAGTTTATGATATTCTTGGACTTGAAGTTGCAACGCTTGTAAACAAGCAACTAAAATCTGGCAATTACGAAGTAAATTTTGATGCGACCAACCTTACCAGCGGAGTTTATTTTTACCAATTACAAAGTGGCAATTTTAACGAAAGCAAAAAGATGATTTTATTAAAATAAATAAAATTTTTAGTGGATGAATATTTATCATCCACTAAAAATTAAATTTGTATCAAAAGAAATTTTAGATGCTGTTTTAGGAAAATAACGTTAGATTATCTACCGCGACCTTGACTGCTTCTTCCACCACCTTGGCCAGGTTTTCCGCCGCCAAAACCACCACGACTTCCACTACCTGGGCCACGGTTTGAGCCGCCTTTACCAGCGCCGCCACCGCCACTAAATCCGCTTCTGTTTCCACCACCACCGCTATATCCACCGCCAAAGCTACTTCTTCCACCACTGCTTCTATTTTCGGTTCTTGGACGTGCTTCGTTAACGGTTAAATTTTTGCCTTTAAATGGCTTTCCATTTAATCCTTCAATTGCTGCTTCAGCTTCACTTTTAGTTGGCATTTCTACAAAACCAAAACCTTTAGCTTGACCGCTTATTTTGTCTTTTATGATAACTGCCGAATCAACGTTACCAAATGGTTCAAAAGCTGCACGTAAATCTGATTCGTTAGCTTCGCTAGACAAATTGCCTACAAAAATATTCATTAAATCTCCTATTAAATAATTAAAAATGTCGCCAACTTTAAGAACATCTTAAAATAGGCAAAACGGTTGTTGCATTAAATTATTGCAACTTTTGAAGGTTGCAATTGTATATATTAAGTTTAACATTTCATCCTAAAAAGAACAATAAATGCTGTTAAAATGGATTTATGTGAATTTTAAACACTCTAATAATTAAACTGGATTTAACATAATTAAAAGTTATTAAATTACAAAGCAAGAAATAATTAATGTAACAAAAATCACTTTTAAATTTTTTCAATTTAATTACACTATTAGATGTTTTGCTTTTATTTAATTATCAGTTATTTTTAAACTAAATGGAATTTTGATAAAGTGCAATCTGTTTTTTTTAAATTGTACATTCTAAATATAGGAATAATGTGAAAAAAATTTTAACCTTATTTACTCTCGTAATATTACTTGGCTGTTCATCCGTTCCAAGATTTCACTCTAAAGACCTTATAAAAATTGAATCTAAACGTGCTTTTTTTAATAGTGATACAACTATAACTATTAGTAACGACTCAACCCAAATAGATACTCTAAACAATTTGACAAATTATGTTGAAAAAGTAACTGGATTAGCTTCGTTCTATTCTAAAAGTTTTAACGGAAAAAAAACCGCAAATGGTGAAATTTATAGCATGTACGAACTTACTGCAGCACATCGTACATTTCCTTTTAACACAATGATTCGAGTTGTTAATACTTCTAATAATAAATCGGTAATTGTAAGAGTAAACGATAGAGGTCCCGTTAAAAAGGAAAGAATTATCGATTTATCACTCGGAGCTGCAATGCAACTTGGAATTGATAAAGCTGGAGTGCAAGAGGTTAGGCTTGAAGTTATTGAATTTGGGATAAATTAATTATATGGTCTATGATGTAGTTTCAGAAATTCCAGCCAATGATAAATTTATAAATGTTGGACTGTTAAGCAACTATATGGGAACGTACCCTAATCATTTTCCTAAAACGGAATTCAAGTTATCGTATAATACAACCTCGCTACTTTTGCGTTTTGATGTTTCCGATAATTTTATAATTGCTAATTCCAGAAACCACTTTGATAGTGTTTGGGAAGATAGTTGTGTCGAATTTTTTTTCACTCCATCAGAAAATATTGAAAATGGGTATTTCAATTTTGAAATAAATTGCTGTGGAAAGCTTTATGCTCACTTCCAAAAATCGAAACGAAATGGTGTTGAAAGAATAGATTTAAGCGATATTGGAAAGATGAACATAAAATCGCACTTTGTTGGAACTATTACACAAGAAATAGCAACTCCGACTAATTGGTTTATCGAATTCGAAATTCCGTTTGAGGTTTTGAAAAAATATACAGAAGTTATAATGCCACAAAAAGGGGCAAAATGGCGAGCCAATTTTTACAAATGCGCCGATTCTTCATCGCACCCACATTGGATTACTTGGAATAAAATCAATTTTCCACAACCAAATTTTCACCTTCCAGAATTTTTTGGCACATTGAATTTTGAATAGTTCAACAACTTTCCCAATATAGTTTTCTACTTTTTTATAAATAAATGTGATTCCACTTTCCATATTTTGTTAAATATTTTGAACATATTTTAATTTGAATTGTTTATGTTGTAATCCAAAAATAATTAAGGTGGCAAAATGAACTCGAAAGTATTTAGTTTTATTGTATTCTTTATTCCCGTTTTGTTTCTGTTTGCACAAGAAACAAATCAAAAATCAGTTTCAATAACTGTTTACAACAATAATCTTGGTGTTGTAAAGGATTTGCGAACTCTCGATATTGCATCTGGAATTTCCACAATTAAACTAACCGATGTAGCAGAATTAATTGATCCAACCAGCGTTCATATTGGAATTAATGGCGAAGTGCTTGAGCAAAATTTCCAATATGATTTGGTAAGCGTATCTAAAATTCTTGAAAAATATTTGGATAAAAGCATTCAACTAATAAATCCTAAAGGCGAATTGTTGGAAGGAGTTTTACTTACTTCGGATGGAAATAAGATTGTTTTGCAAAAAAAGGATGGCGGTTTGTTAATGCTATCTGATGTTTCTGATTATCAAATTTCTGTAAACGCACTTCCCGAAGGCTTAATAACAAAACCAACTTTAGTCTGGTTATTAAATTCCAAAAGCAAAGGAAAGCAAGATGTTGAAGTTTCATATCAAACTGGAGGAATGAATTGGCACGCTGAATATGTTGCCGTCTTAAATAAAAATGACGATAAACTCGACTTAAATTCGTGGGTAAGTGTTGATAACAATTCTGGGGCAACTTATAAAAACGCAAAATTAAAACTTGTTGCTGGTGATGTGAATATGGTTCAACCTCAATATAATAATAGGCGTTATAAAGGGGAAATGGTGATGGCAATGGATGCAATGCAACCTCAATTTGAGGAAAAAGAACTATTTGAATACCACATCTATAATTTACAACGACCAACTACTTTACGTGATAGTGAAACTAAACAAATTTCCCTTTTTGAAGCACAAGATGTTAAAATTGACAAAAAATATTTCTACAAAGGTGGTTCGTATTATGGAAATCGTGAAAATGACAAAGTGTCTGTTATATTGGAATTTGATAATAGCGAATCGAATAATTTGGGACTTCCTATGCCAAAAGGCAAAGTTCGGGTTTACAAATCGGATGGAGATGCAATTGAGTTTATTGGCGAAGATTTAATTGACCATACTGCAAAAAATGCAAAATTAAAACTCACGATAGGTAATGCTTTTGATATTGTTGTTAATGACAAGCAAACTGATAATATTAATATTTCTGATAGAATTAATGAACAAAAGTACGAAGTTAAAATAAAGAATGAAAAAAAGGAAGATATTGTTGTAGATGTTGAACGAGTTCTTGGACAAAATTGGACAATATTAAATTCCTCATTAGATTTTGAAAAGTTAGATTCGCAACGCATTTTATTCAAAGTTCCAGTAAAAGCAAATAGTGAAACAACTCTAAAATATAAAGTTCGTTATAATTGGTAGAAATTTATCGCTCTGCAATATTTTCCTCTTTTAACTGATTTAAATAGTTAGTTAAAAGAGGATTTTTTTTGAATTAATTCAAACTTTGATTATACACTTCTCTTTTTCCTTAATTTATTCTATTTTAAAGTGGTTATTGAAAACACTATATTTATAAAACTAAAAGTTAAACAATTGAGTTAAATGGAAAAAACCACAAAATATCTTGAATACCCCGCAGAGAGAGATGTACTTTTTGTTTTTGGGGCTGGAACTTCGCATCCTGATGGCGTTCCGCTTCAGCGTGATATTTTGCCAATAATTTTAAATGACTCAGAAATTGCAAATTCGGAAATTGGGAAAATTGTTGTTCAATTTTTAAAAGATAATTTTGTTTACGATGAAGAAAGCAAAGAATATCCAAATCTTGAATCGGTTTTTTTGTATTTGGATTATTTTATAAGACAGAACGAAAGTTTAAGCAAAAAATATTTGAATTCAACAATTCATGAAATTAAAGAATATTTAATTAAACTAATTCATCACATCGTAAATTTGCACACTGACCAAAAAAGCACTATTTATCATAAATTTTGGGATGCAGTTGAAAAATACAACTCAAACGTTTCCATAATAACTTTGAATTACGACACTCTTTTAGAACAAGCTTTTGAACACATGTTTAAACGAGTTGGATTTATTGACTATTCAATTCACTTAATGAATTACGAAAAGACGAAGGAATTATCTTTTTTTAACTATTGGATAAATCCACGCGAGCCAATAATTGCCGACGCAAATTCAACTCCAGTTCCATTTAAAATTATTAAACTACACGGAAGTTTAAACTGGAAATATTGTAATTGCTGCAATCAAACCCTTTTAACACCGTGGGATAGAGCAATTGATTTGAATAAAGGTAAATTAACATGGTTTTCCGAAAGAGCAAACGACAATTTTGAATACACATGTCCAATTGATGGAACTGGATTTGAGACTTTAATTTTAACTCCTTCTTTTACACAAAACTTAAATAGACAAGTTTTTACACAACTTTTAAGCGAAGCTGGAAGAGAAATTAGAGCTGCAAAAAAAATAGTTTTTGTTGGGTATTCGCTTTCAAATGCCGATGTTCACGTGCGAGCAATATTTAAAAAACATTTACAAGCCGATACAAAAGTGATTGTAATTAATCCAAAATTACCAAAATCATTGGAATTGAAATATCAATCAATTGCTTCAAATGCAGAATTTATCAATTCATCTTTTGAAGATTTTGTAGAAAACGAGGATTTAATAAAGAAAATATTTACCGTTTAGCCACAATTAAAATATTTTCTTAAATTTTTTGATGTTTTCATCCGCTCCAAAAAGAACCAATAAATCGTTAGATGTAAACTTATAATCCACACTTGGAATTATAATTCTCTCGTTTGATTCTTCAGATAAAACCGAAAGTTTATGTTTAACCATCAAAATTTCGAGTCCGTAAGTATTTCTAAATTTCAAATCCAAAACACTTTTTCCAATAAAATCGCGTGGAATTGGTCTTTCAATTATTGAATATCCATCAGCAACTTTTGAATCGTTTGATTTATTTAAAGTTCGCAATTCGGTTGCAAAACTATCTTTAACATTCATTTTCATTGTTGCTTTATTATATGCCGAAATAACATCCTGTCTTCTAATAATTCCAGTAATTTTACCATCGTTTGATTTAACAGGAAATTGGTGACTGCTACCTTTTCCAAGCATTTTAAAAACAAAATCAAGATTATCTTCTTCGTTTACAATAATTACTTCCGAACGTGCAATATCGTTTGCAACCAACATTTTGCTAAGTGTGTCATATTCCGTAATTATTGGCATAATTTCGTTATCTGTAATTACTCCAATTAATTTTCCGCTGTTATCGGCAGTATAAACTACGTTATGAGGATTTTCAACTAATTGACTTATTAATGATGGAACTGGTAAATTTGCCTTAACAATAAAAATATCGTGTTTCATTGCTTCCAAAACCGTAAGCGATTTAAGAATTGCCGTATCGCGTCCAGCAGAAATTTCAAATCCTTCTTCTTCCAAATGTTTGGCTGTAATTGTGCCTTTTAATTTCCATTGGACAATCATAGAACTCATAACAACTGCCAACATTAAAGGAAGAATAAATGCATAATCCTTTGTCATTTCAAAAATTATCATAATTGCCGAAATTGGAATTGAATTAATTCCACCAAGCATTGCACCCATTCCAACAAGGACAAAAGTCGTTGTATTTACTTCAAAACCTAAAAATTTGTTTAGAATAAACGCAAAAAGATATCCAAAAGTTGCCCCCATAAATAAAGATGGGGCAAAAACTCCTCCAAATCCACCCGAACTTAAAATAAGTGGAACTAAAATAAATTTAAGAATTAACAAAGTTAAAACTAATTGCCAAGCAACATCTTTGTTTAGCAATTTGTTAATTGTGTCGTATCCAATTCCAAAAATTTCGTGAAAAAACAAGCCCGAAACTCCAACCAATAACCCAATAAACGCCATTAAAAGCCATTGTGGATATTTCACTTTTAAGTGCTTTTTGAACAAATCACTAATTACTGATGAATAACGGATAAATAAAAGCGAAAATACGCCAGCTAATAATCCTAAAATTATGAAAAGATAAAAATGTTCATAAGGACCGACAATTGCGTCAGAAAATTGAAAAGTGGGATTATTTCCTAAAAAGATTCGCGAAATTACGCTAGCGGTAACAGAAGCTAAAATTAACGCCGAAAAAGTAGCAGTGTGAAAATCGTTAAGCAAAACTACTTCGAGTGCAAAAAATATTCCTCCGAGTGGTGTGTTAAAAACTGCAGAAATTGCGGCTCCAGCGCCAGCAGCTGTGAACATTCTCTTTCGTTGATCGGAAAGGTCAAACAACTGTCCCAATTTGCTTGCAACTCCACCACCAATTTGAGCAGCTGGACCTTCGGGACCAACTGTTCCGCCCGAACCGATTGAAATTGCAGGTGCAATTGCGTGAAACAGTGTTGTTCTAAAAGGGATGTAACCACCGCGAGTAGAAACTGCTTTTATAACGTCAATTACGCCTTTTCGTTTAGCTGTTTTAGGAAAAAGTACAATCATTAATGTTTGTAAAAGCATTCCAATTATTGGAAGCGCAACTACAACTCCAACACCAATAAAAACGAATTGGTTTAAGAGTAAATCAAAAAAGAAATATTGGAAAAAGTGTATTAATTTATGGAATAAAACGGCAGCTAATCCAACCGAAGCACCTGTAATAATTGCTAAAATTGAAAATATGGTGTATTCGGGATATTCATTTTTAGCAAAGAAGTTTTGAACGGAACTTCTAATAATGCCAAAGAAATGTTTAATTTTTTGGCTATTTTGCCATATTTTAAGTTTGTCATCAAACATTTTAACTTTTTCTCAGTACTTTTATTTGCTATTACATTTATATTTTTTGAATCTAAAATTACTTACTTAAATAAAAAAGCCCAACAGAAATTGTTAGGCATTAAATAAAAACTTTTATTTAGGATTACTAAAAGACAAATCCAATTCCGAAATTAAATGTTTCAAAAGTAAGCGGAGCTTCGTTTCCGCTTTCGTTAAAGGGCCAATTCATATTGGATTTTCTTAATAAATAATATCCGTATTGATATCCAGCTTTTAGTGCAAAGTTAAATATTGTTCCAATAACTGGCGATTTGTCAACCATTTCATCGGTAAATTCGGATAATAAGTGATAACCTGCTTGTGAAAGTAAAACACTTCCTGACCAATACCAAAATAAATGGCGACGATAAACAACCGATGTTTCGTAATTGGCATTTAACTGAATCATTGATGCTAATTGCAATTTTATTCCATAAGCCGATTTATCGCCAAAACGTAATGAACCGAGGTAATTGTCTAATATTGGTGAAATATAATCTGGGTAATCCATATTTGGCGGAATAAGTTTATCACAATTGAGTGGTTGAAATTCACTCAATTTTGTCCAAACTAAGTCTTGCGAAACGTATGGAATTAAAGAAAAATTGCCACTACCAAAACCTATTCCATTTAGTGAACCAAATCCAAAACGATAAGTTTCTGTTGTAATTTTGTTGTCAATTTCGTATTCGTTTTGAACAGAAGATGATAAAAAAGAACCGAATACATATTTTTCATCAATTTCGACAAGCTTTTTACCATATTCTTTTTGTTCGCTTTTGCCCAATTTTATATTCCAATTGCTAACATTTGCAAAACTTTCAGTAATATTTTTATTGGTTGGAATCCCAAAACCATAGTTTATTTCAACAATTGGGTTTGACTTATAAATAAAATCGACAAAAATTTCATTAAAAGAATCGTCGCTATTTGTAGAATCTTGTGCTATCAACAAATTTGAAATTACGAATAGGAATAAAATTAATATCCGCTTCATCTTTTCCTTTTAATTTGCTCTTTCTTTAACTGCTGTTTGAAGTGTTTCCATTAAGGTTTCATTTTTTACAGGCTTTGTAAGAAAATAATTAACACCTGCTTTTAATGCTTCTGCTCTATCTCTTTGATAAGCGTGTGCTGTTAGTGCCACAACTGGAATATTTTTATATTTTTCATCATTTTTAATTTCGCGAGTAAGTTGCAAACCGTCTTTTTCGCCACGTAAAGATACATCCATAAGAATTACATCAAATTGGTCGTTTTCCAATTCTTTGTAAAATGTTTCGCCTGAATTACACATTGAAATTATAAATTCCCTCTTCAAGAAAAGTTTAAGAAATCTTTGGCTATCTTCGTCGTCTTCAACTACCAGCAACTTATACTTTTGATTATTTGAATCCATAATAGAACTACCTGTTAACAATTATAAAAATGACTTTGCAAATTTAAGTAATTATAATAAAATCTAAAATAACTAAATAACAGTTAATATTTCATTTATTTTTTTTCTTTTAATATTTGGAACCGTAGTTCCAACCATTGGATAACCCGCAACAATAATTAAAAACGGTGTTTCGTTCTTTGGCCGTTTTAATATTTCACTTAAAAAATTCATTGGGCTTGGAGTATGAGTCAATGTTGCAATTCCAACATTATGTAATGCTGTTAAAAGCATTCCACAAGCCAAACCAACTGATTCTTTAGTATAATAATTTTTTGCTTTTTCACCACTTGGCAATAACTTATATTTTTCTTCGAAAACGACAATTAAATAAGGAGCAGTTTCAAGAAAAGGCTTGTTTTCATCTGTTCCAAATGGTTCTAAATCTTTAAGCCATTCATCTGACGCTTTGCCATTATAAAAGTTCTTTTCTTCCTTTTCAGCAGCAATTCTAATCTTTTTCTTAATCTCTGAATTTTTAATTAACACAAAATGCCAAGGTTGCTTATTTGCTCCACTAGGCGATGTGTTTGCTGTTTTAATTGCATTTTTCAAAATTTTAATAGAAATTGGTTCTTCCGAAAATGTCCTTACAGTTCTTCTGGCGTTCATTTTAGCAAAAAACACTTTAGAAATTTCCATCATCTCATTATCGGAATATTTTGGATAATTCTTTAATAATAACTGTTTATTTTTCACGCGTTTCAAAATTTTCTTTATACCAACATACTAAATTTATTTTAATTTTAAATGGTTTTCAGTTAACCGAAAACCTTTTAATAGATTTTGCAAATTGATTGTAATTTGGTTCAATTCATCGGCAACACCTGAAACTTGATGAATACTTTGTGAGGATTGCTGTGAAACCAAGTTAATACCGTCAATATTTTTAGTGATTTCTTCAGAAACAATAGACTGTTCCTTGCTTGCATTAGCTACTTGAAATGCAACACCAGTAACATTTTCAGATATTTCAATAATATGTTGCAATACTTCACCTGCTAACCTAGTCATTTCAATACCATCTTCAACTTCCTTTTTACCATGGCTCATTGCTTCAACTGCCGATTTGGTATCACTTTGCAGTCCCTTAATCATTTCGGAAATTTCTTTAGTAGCTTTTGCTGTTCTTTCAGAAAGTTTACGTACTTCATCAGCAACAACCGCAAAACCTCTTCCTTGCTCTCCAGCCCTTGCGGCTTCTATGGCAGCATTAAGAGCAAGTAAATTAGTTTGCTCGGCTATATCATTAATTACATTTACAATTTCGCCAATTTTTTCACTATTATTTCCTAGATTAAAAATTACATTTGCACTTTCTTTTACTGTACTTGCTATTTTAATCATTCCATTGTATGATTTTGTAACAACTTGACCGCCTTCGCGTGCTTTATCCCCTGCTTCTTTTGCAGTTTCTGCAGCAATTTCTGCATTGTTTGAATTTTCAATAATAGTTTTTGACATTTCTTCCATAGAACTGGCAACTTCTGCTGTTTGAGATGCCTGTTCTTGCATTCCAGCAGCTAACTCTTCTGAAGAAGATGACAAATGCTCTGAAACTTCCACAGTATTTTGTATTGAATTTGCAATTTCCAACATAGCTCTTTGGAATTGATCACTCATTTTGTTTATCGAATCTTTAATAATTTTATGATCACCTCTATAATCACCAATAAGTCGTGAAGTTAAATCTCCATCAGATAATTTAGTAAGTATTATTTCTGCCTCTTTCATCGGTTTTAGTATAGTATCGAGTAAGCCATTAATTCCAACAACTAATTCTTTATAACCACCTTCAAATTCATTTGCATTTCCTCTTTCTGTTAATTTGCCTTCAACGGCAGAATTTATTAAAAATTGTATTTCATTCATCAGTTTTTTGAAAACATTTGTCATTTGGATGAAACTTTTGGAAAGAATATCTTTATCAGAAAGTATATTTATATCAACATCCGTTTCGCCTTTTGCAATTTTTGTAGCAACAAACGCTTTTTCTCTTAAATTTTCAACCATTTTTTGGAATGATTTTAAAAGCTCTCCAATTTCATCTTCAGAATCGGCAACTATATCATTACTTATATCTCCATTGCTAACTTTATTAGCAATCTCTGTCAATTTTTTAATAGGGTTTATCGCTTTATTTATAGTTATAACAACTATGGGAATTAATAATAAACTTAGTCCAAGACCAATTAATATGTTTTTAATAAGTGATGCGAGCAAAATACTTTTGATTTCCTGAATCTCAACATCGGCTCCAATAGCATACTTAACTCCACCCGCACTCGTCTTTGAAACAAAAATTGATCTAAATTCTCCCCATCGGTCTGTGTATTCTTCAAAAGTTGTTCTACCAGATTTAAATGTTTTAAAAAGACTATCAGGTGCCTCGTCATATTCCATAAAATAGTCAGTAGTATTATTTTCTTTAATATCTTCTTCTGAGTTATTAGAAAAAGTGAATAAAATTGAGCCATTTTTTTCAATCATTGAATAAACGGATTTTAACTTTATTTTCTGAAGTAATTTGTCAAATTGCCTTGTTTTCTCTAAATATTCATCTTTAGGAAAATCATCTGCAGTAATATGAACATCGTGGAATTCATCTCCAATTATATATTCAAGTACGCTGACTCCAGATGATAATCTGGTATCAATTTCACTGATTAAATTATTTTTTTCAATTGAATATGAAACAAATGTATATACAAGAATTAGTAAAGTAAAAATTGAAATTACTGATAAAAGAATTTTCTTCTTAATTGATAGTCTATTATGCCAATTGTACATTAATACCTCAAAAATATTTATAATACTTAGAAAAAATATTATAGATTTTTAAAAATGAATCAAAAGTGGTAGTAATAAAATATTACACTTTTGAAAAACTTACATATCATCGAAATATTTGAAGCAATTCTTTAATCCATTATTTTGTTCTACTAATCTACTTTCACTCCCATTTCTTCAAGTAAATAATCTGCTCCACCAAGTTTTTGAGTTACCCAAAGAATATATCTGATATCAACACCTATTGAGCGACTATAATCATCGTTCCACGCAAAATCATTTATAGTAGCTTCGTAGGCTCTGTCAAAATTTACTCCAACAAGCCTCCCTTTTGCATCAAGAATTGGGCTGCCAGAGTTTCCACCGGTTGTATCCATGTTATAAAGAAGTGCAACTGGAATTGATTTTAATTTTGGATTATAAAACTGTCCAAAATCTTTTGCATCAAATAATTCTTTCAATTTTGGAGGAATTGCATATTCGCTTCCGAGATAACTTTTTTCGATAATGCCATTTAACGAAGTTATTGGAGACGAGTAAATTGCATCTTTTGGCGAGTAGCCTTTAACATAACCATAAGTAAAACGTAAAGTGCCATTTGCATCGGGAATAAACTGAGTATTTTTCCACTCTTTTTTCACTTCGTTAAATTCTGGGAGCAATTTGCTTAAAGCTCCATCGGTTTTATTGTTTTCGCTATTTAATAATTTTGCTTGTTCGTTTAATTCAAGTGCAAATTTAATAAGTGGATTATCCAATGTTTTTAATTCGTCCAAAGTTTTTGTTAAAAGATTTTGGAAGTTTTCTTTGTTAGTAATTTTTGTTGAAATAAAATTGGCTTCAACAAACTTTATTATATCTTCTTTTGTCATTTCTTTTGAAAAAACATTATCAACAGCTTTTATTCTTGAACTTTCTGTAAAATTACGAGCATCGCAAATCATTTTTACAATAAGTTCCTTTTCAATTGATTCTAATGATATTTTGAATGTTTCATTAAATTCTGAAATGGATTTCTCAATATTTTCATCCTTAAATGCGTCTTTTCTTTGCGAATTTTCTTTCACTTTTTCTTCTGCATTTTGAATTACAAATCGTGCTAATCTAAAATCATCCGAAAGTCTGTTAATTGCTCCAAACCACAAATTTGCTTCGGCTAAACTCATACTTTTTGCATAAACATCGCTTAAATTGGCAAATAGATTTCCATAATTACTTTTTAATTTTTCAGATTTGTTAATAAACTCAACTATTTCCTTTTCTTCCAATTGCTTTGTTTTTACCAATTCTGTATTTCGCAAACCTTGAATTTTGCCTTTATAATTTTTCGTAGTGTTCGAAAGTCGCTTAATATGAGTTGAATAAGCAAGCGAAAGCTCAACATTTCCTTCAGTTTTGGCTTCAATTAAATTAATTAGCCAATCGTACAAATTAGAAATATATGGCAATTGGTAGTTAAACTGCTCCTCAATAAATTGCGAAGGTTGATTTCGGTAAGTTCTTCCAGGATAACCCAAAATAAATGCAAAATCACCTTCATTAACTCCTTTTGGATTTACCTCCAAATATTTTTTCGGAACAAACGGAATATTTGCTGAATTGTATTCTGCCGAACTTCCATTTGGCGAAACATAAGCACGCATAAATGTAAAATCGCCGGTGTGACGAGGCCAAACCCAATTATCACTTTCGCCACCAAACTCACCTATTGTTCTTGGTGGAACGTAAACTAAACGAACATCTTCTATAATTCTGTATTTGAACAAAATATACGACTGCCCAGCAAACATTTCGGAAACTTTTCCTTCAACCGAATTTGCTTTATCTGTTGCTTGTTCACCAATTTCTTTCATCTTTTTTGAAATAATTTTGGAACGTTCCTCAAGATTATCAACCCCCTCAACTGCTTTTAAAATTTGCTCAGAAACATCTTCGTAAGAATCAGTAATTTTTACTTTATATCCTTTTGCTGGAATTTCCATTTCGTGCGTTTCAGCAAGAAATCCATCTTCCAAATAATTATGCTCTGGAGTAGAAGCGGCATTTACACCTGCAAAAGCACAGTGATGATTTGTAATAATCAATCCTTTTGCAGAAACAAACGAGCCAGTGCATCCATTTACGTTTACTAGTGCATCTATTAAGCTGATTCCATCGGGATTGTAAATATCTGTTTGACTAATCAGCAAACCTGCTTTTTCCAAATTGAGTTTTTTTATTTCACTTAGCGGATATTGTCCTTCTTCAGGCTCTTTTGCCAAAAGAGAAAACGGAATAACGAGTAGCAAAATTCTTACAAATACCGAAAACCTTGTCATTTAAAAACCTTTATGAATTTTAAAATATTTTTGTGCTAAGCTAATGAATTGTTATGTTAATTTAAACTCGAAAGATTCAAAAACAGCACTGAACTCAAAATTCAACTTAAGAAGAAAATTTGATTATTTCTTTTTATTATCTTGCAACATAAATTTTTGAATAATTTGTTGAAAAAATGAGTGATAATATAAATAGATTTAAAATTTGGTTGCTTGCAAGCCGCCCCAAAACATTGCCAGCCGCTGTTGCTCCAATTTTTGTTGGAACCGCTGTGGCTTTCAATAATGACAAACTGAACGTTTGGACAGCAATTATTGCTCTATTTTGCTCGTTATTAATCCAAATTGGAACAAATTTTGTAAACGATTTATACGACTTTTTAAAAGGAACCGACGACGAAAATAGAGTTGGTCCTACTCGCGCTTTATCAGCGGGCTGGATTTCTCCTTCTCAAATGAAATTTGCAATTTATTTAACTTTTGGAATTACATTTTTACTTGGACTTTCGCTCGTTTATCACGCTGGCTTGGTGGTTTTGTTAATTGGTGTTTTGTCAATTTTTGCTGGTTATTCATATACCGCTGGACCTTTTCCGCTTGCGTATAATGGACTTGGCGATATTTTTGTTTTTATTTTTTTTGGAATTGTTGCAACAGTTGGAACTTATTTTGTCCAAGCAATTGAGTTTTCGGTTTTTGCTCTGCTTGCTTCAATTCCTGTTGGACTTTTAATAACCAACATTCTTGTAGTAAATAATTACCGCGATGCAGATTTGGATAAAAAGAAAAACAAACTAACGCTTGCTGTTATTTTTGGAAAACCATTTTCGCGTTTTCAATATTTGTTTTCACTTATTTTTTCTTACTCAATTCCAATTTTACTTTTTTTCGTTTTCGAAACCTCAATTTTTATACTTTTGCCTTTGTTAACGTTACCTTTGGCGGTAAAACTTCAGTCGGAAATAAATAAATTTTCTGGCGAACGATTAAACAAAACTCTCGAATTTACTGCCAAATTGTCGGTTATTTTTTCTTTCTTTTTCTCGTTGGGAATAATATTATGATTATTCAAGAATTTAGCTTTTATCCGTTTAGCATAAAACTTAAAACTCCTTTTAAAAATGCTTCGTTTATTATCAATTCGCGAAACGGATTTATTATCAAAATTGCTGATGAGAATAATTTTGTCGGTTATGGCGAAGTTGCTCCGCTTCCTGGATTTAGCGTTGAAACTTTTGAACAAATTGAAATAGAATTAAACAAACTGTATTATTCAATTATCGGAAAAGCGGCAAAAAAAGAAGAATTTGATTTAAGTTCCGAATTATCCGCCATTTCCCACTTGCCTTCTTTGCTTTTTGGTGTTGAACAAGCAATTATTTCACTTCTAATAAAGCGTGGCGAGTTGAATTCAATTTTGTCTAAAGATAAACCAATTACAATCGCTGGTCTGGTTGGAATAAAATCGAAAGAAGAGGTTCTTAAAAATGTTGATGATTTATTGGCTGATGATTATAAGACAATTAAAATCAAACTCGGAAATAATTCGGTTCAAGATGACATTAACTTAGTAAAAGAAATTTGCAAACGAGTTGACGATTCCATAAAAATTAGGTTGGATATAAATGGAAAATGGAGCTATCAACAAGCCGAATTTGCAGTAAATAATTTACCAATTGATAAAATTGAGTTTATTGAACAGCCAGTAAATGACATTAACGAAATTGTTATGCTTTCTGATTTTAGTCCAATTCCAATTGCGGTTGATGAATCTGTTAACAACACAAACGAAGTACGCGATTTAATTGAACGTTCCAACATTAAAGTTATTGTTCTAAAACCATCTATTCTTGGAAGCATAATTCAAACAATTGTTTTAATAAAATTAGCCGAAAATCACGGGAAAAAAATTATAATTTCATCAGCTTTTGAATCTGTTGTTGGGCGTTCGGCTCTCGTGCTTTTGGCTTCAATTGTTAACGACAAAGTTGCTCACGGATTGAACACAGCAAAATATTTTGAAAGTGATTTAGGAAAAGACCCATATTCCATTTTTAACGGCGTAATTCATTTTAATCCTTTAAATTTTCCTCCAAATTTTTCCGATTTATCGCTATGAAAACCAACACAGTTGCAATTTTAGACGATAACCAATCAATTCAATTTTCAGAATTGAACGACATAATTGGTAAAACTGCTCAATATTATTTCGAAAATGGAGTTTTTTCTCAAGAAAATATTGCAATTTTAGGTTTCAATTCAATTGAATACGTAATTACAATTTTTGCACTTTGGAAAATTGGGGCAATTCCAGTTCCAATAAATACACGATTAAATGAAAGCGAAATAAATTCTATAATTGAATCATCAAAATGTTCTAAAATAATTTTGGATAGGCATTTTGCGGAAACGACTACACAAATACCCAAAATGGAAATGGCTATTAAATATTCTGGAAATAATTACAAAGCCGAAATTCAAGCAAACGAGAACGATACTGCGGTTATAATTCACACTTCTGGCTCTTCGGGCGTTCCAAAAGGAGTTGAAACCACAAATGAAAATCTTTTTCAAAGCTATCTCGCTTCGGCAAACTCTTTTAATTTTTCACAAAACGACATTTTTTTGGCGTCATTGCCATTTTATCACATTGGTGGATTTTCAATTATAAATCGCGCTTTGTTAAGTGGTGGAACTCTCGTTTTGCCAAAATCGTTAAAACAAGATGATATTGTAAATGCTTTGCAAAATTATAATGTTAGCGTTGTTTCGCTTGTTCCAACAATGATGCAAAGAATTATCGAATCTGGAATTAAACCAAATTCAAACTTAAAATGCTTATTTCTTGGTGGCGGTGCAAGTAGCGACGAACTGATTGCAACAGCACTAAAAGAAAAATGGAAAATTGTAAAAGTTTATGGCTCATCCGAAACCACCGCAATGGTTACTGCTTGTTGGAATGAAGAATTGCGAAATAATCCAAAATCTGCTGGCAAACCTCTTTTGGGCGTTGAAATTAAAATTTTTGATGAGAATTACAACAGCGTTGAGGTTGGCAAAGTTGGCGAAATTGCAATAAAAAGCAAAACAATTGCAAAAGGCTATGCAAATCTTGATGAATTATGGAAGCAAAAAATGCACGACGGATTTTATTTATCAGGCGATTTTGGTTATTTGGATGAAACTGGAAAGTTGTTTGTTGTTGCTCGCCGAACTGATTTAATTGTCTCTGGTGGCGAAAATATTGACCCACGCGAAATTGAGATAATTTTAAACGCTCATCCAAAAATTAGCGAATCATATATTTTTCCAATCGAAGACAAAATTTGGGGCGAAATTGCCGTTGCATTAATTGTTTCAAATAGTAATTTACTAACAGAAAACGACATTTTTGAGTATTTACGATTAAAAATAGCCTCGTATAAAATTCCAAAACGGATAAAATTTGTGAGCGAAATTCCTAAAACCGAATTGGGCAAAATTAAAATAGATGAAGCAAAACAGCACTTTATCTAACTTTTCACACTTTTTCTAAATTTTATTGCTTTCCAGAACCAATATAGATTTGAGTATTTTGCGAAAAAATTCCCGCAATTTTTTAATTAAATGGCTATTTTACTCCAAAAACAAAACTTTTCAACTGTACAAATTGCGAGAATTTATTTTTGTGTTTTTTATTTTGAACAGATATTCTAAATTTTATGTTGAGTAAGCAAATCTAAAAATTCTTTTGGAATATCCCTTTTTTTGAAATCCAATTTATTAACAAAAATGTGAGTCGTTTTTACAGATGCTTTTTGCTCTCCACTTTCGCTCAAAAAATTTGTTAACAATTGAAACGACGAACTTCCAATATTTGCAACTGAAATGTTAATTTTTAGTACTTCGTGAAGTGAAATTGGCTTTTGGAAATCTGCCGATGCGTTAATTAGCGGAATTGCGAACAATTTATTTTCAAAATAACTCTCTTCCAAATCACTTCGCAAAACAAATTCCTCATAAGCAGAATGACTTAAATCAAAAATTTTGGCAAAAAATAAAATTCCACCAATATCGCACATTCCAAACTCGACAATCCTTTCGGTGCTAAACATTACAACCTCAATATTATTTGAACTAAATTTATACATTTTTGACGAATTATTTAGTCATAATTTTCTATTTTCACGTATGAAATTAAAAATATTATTTGCAATCATATTATCCGTTACCATTTCGGCTCAAACAAATCCACAAAAGGAAGTTGTTACAACGCATTTCCAAAATGGGAATACTAAAACTTATGGCGAATTTGTTGATGGAATTAAGCACGGAATTTATAAAGAATATTACGAATCTGGCAAAATTTGGAAAAATTGGAATTTTGTTAATGGACTAGAAGAAGGAACTTCGCTTTGGTATTTTGAAAGTGGCATTTTAAGTATGCGCTGGAATTATATTAATGGAAAACTCGAAGGGAAATCGCAATGGTTTTATGAAAGTGGCGAACTTTGGAGCGAACCAGTTTATGAAAATGGAATTCAAAATGGCTTTACGCAAACCTACTATAAAACCGGCGAGTTGCAAGGAATTTGGCTTTATAAAAACGGTGAATTGGATGGAATTTCGAAAATATTCTACAAAAAAGGTGGAATTGAAGTTGAACGAAATTACAAAAATGGCAAAATGGACGGAGTTACAAAAGTTTATTATGAATATAAACAAGTCGCTTTGGAAGCACTTTACAAAGATGACCAACTCGACGGAACTTCATATCTTTACTATCCCGATGGTTCAATAAAAGTAATTGACACATATTCCGAAGGACAAGTTACAAAACGTACAAAATACGATTATGGTTCCAAAGTAGCAAAAGTTGAGGAAAGTTTTGTGGAATATCATGGAAATGGTTTCATTAAATCTGAACAAAATTTTAAAAATGGCAAACTTGATGGACTGAACAAGTATTATTATGAAAATGGATATTTGAAATCTGAAATTAATTACAAAGATGGAGTTTTGGATGGATTTACTAAAAATTACTCCGAAACTGGAATTATTATAGATAATGTTGAATACAAAAAAGCTAAAAAATTTGGCGTTTACAAAAAATACAGCGAAATTGGAGTTTTGTTATTGGATTTCAATTATGTAAACGATTCGCTCGATGGAAAATGGAAATCGTTTTTCCCTTCTGGGCAACTTGAGGCAGAACGTACTTATAATTTGGACAAAATAACTGGACTGGCAACAACATATTATTCAAATGGAAATTTAAAATCTAAAATTGAATACTTAAATGGCAAAAAAAACGGATATGCAACTTGGTATTTTGCTAATGGTGAAGTTTCGGAATATGGAAATTATAAAAATGATTTATCGGATGGCAATTTTTATTCCTATCATCCAAATGGTTTAATAAAACGAGAAGCCGTTTACGATTTAAATAAACTAATATCAGAAAGTAATTATGACGAAAATGGTGTAAAAACAGCCATTAAATAGCTATAATTCTGGCTCTTTATTAAGTATTTCCGAAATTTTTTCAGTTGGCATTTTTTCGTTTGTCCAAAGTTCAAATGCTTTTGCACCTTGCTCAACAAACATTTTTAATCCATTCAAAATTGTTGCACCTTGACTTTCAGCAAGGGCTAAAAACTTTGTTTTTCGTGGATTATAAACCAAATCGAAAACAATTTGATTGCTGTTAAAAGATTCCACAATAGATGTTGGCGAATCGTCTTCTTCTGGCGACATACCAATTGACGAAGCATTTATAATTAACTTTGAGTCTGCAAACACATTGATTACATCAGGAGGTGCTAATTCGTATGTTTTAATCTTTTCAAATAGCATTTTGGACGTAAAATAGTCTTTTAATGATTCCGCTTTTTCAATTGTTCTATTAACAATATTTATTTTTTCAACGTTAAAATTATTGATTAAAGTATAAATTACTGAACGAGCAGCTCCGCCAGCACCAATTACAGTAACCATATTTCCATTAATTTCGTCTTTGTAATCTTCAAGCGTTTTTAAAATTCCATCAACATCGGTATTAAATCCGTGTAATTTACCATTTTCATTAACTACAGTATTTACAGCGTTCACAATTTTTGCACTATCGGATAATTCGTCCAAAAAATCTACAATTCTTTCTTTGTGTGGAATTGTTACATTAAAACCTTTAACGCCTAACGCAACCATTCCTTTAAGTGCGTCCTTCAAGTTTGCAGCAGCTATATCAAATGGAAGGTAAACAAAATCCAAGTCCAATTTATTAAAAGCATAGTTGTGCATCATTGGAGAAAGGGAATGTTTTATTGGATGTCCAATTACACCAATAATTTTGGTATTATGGTTTATTTCGTTTAGTGAGCGCATAAATTCCGTAGTAAATAATTTTATAGTGTTTTGTTACTCTGTTTCAATTCCGGAAAATCTTTTGAAATTTCGTTTCTTACATTTGGATTTGATGAAAATGACGACTTTAAATACTCAAATGCTTCCTTATTATCGCTTAATAATATTTTTTGTTTAGCTTTTCCGTAATAAGAACTTGCTTTTTCGGGATGTAATTTTGTGCAAACATTAAAAGCGTTAATACTTTCTTTCCATTTTCCAATTTCGGAATAAATTTCAGCAATTGTGTTCCAAGCTTCAAAATTACCTTCTTCAATAGTTAATATTTTTTGATAACTATTAATTGCATCTTCAAAATCGCCTAAATTTCTCTGAATTTGGGCTTTTGTCTGCCAAGCTTCAACCGACTTTTCATTCAAAGAAATTGCTTTATTTATATCTTCCAACGCTAATTGTCGTTTATTTATGTTGTTAAAACAGACAGCTCTTGCCAAAAAAGCATCAAAATAATAATTATCGAGTTGCAAAGCTTTTGTATATGCTTTAATTGCATCTTCATATTGTTCTAAATCTTCGTGAGCTTGTCCAAGTGTAAATCGCATTGTTGGGTCATTTTTTTCCAATTTTACAGCTTGTTTTATGTTTTCAAGTGCCTTTTCGAACATATTTATATTTGCATACGAAACACCACAATTGAACCACGAACTTGAAAAACTATCATTTAATGCAATTGAAACCTCAAAATCGTTAATTGCTTGTTTAAAGTTGTTTTGTTTAACATAAACAATGCCTTTGTTATACCAACCCGAATAACTATATGGTTCAATTTCGAGGAATTTGTTATAGGCGAAAAGTGCTTCTTCAAAACGATCGGAATATTCGTAACAAAATCCTAATTCGTACCAAGCTTCGGCAAATAGTGGGTCTAACTCAACGGCTTTTTTGAATAATTCAACTGCGGAAAAATAATCTTCGTTTCTTTCGTACAAAAATCCCAAATTAAAGAAAGCCTCTTCGTTATCTTGTTCATATTTTAGAACTTGTTCTAACGTTTCAATTGCCTGATCGTATAATTCTAAATTTTCTTCGGCAATTGCTTTATTTATTAAAGTTTCAATATCGCTTGAATTAAGCAAAAGCGATTGTTCAAACGCAAAATATGCTTCTTCAAATTCGAACATATTATTTAGGAAAACGCCTTTATATTGCCAAAATTCTGCATTTAACGGCGAAGATTCCAACATTCCATCAACGATTAATAAACCTTCTTCATCAAAATCGTTTTCCATGCACAATTGAATTGTCTCATCGATAAAATCGTCATTAAAAATAGCCAAACCGCTTTCTATTAAGTTAAGACTTTCGGTTATTCTATAAATAAGCTCATCTTCATCAAATTCGAAGTCGTCAAATTCGTCGGGGTATTTATTAAAATATTCCATAATCCAATTAATTATTACTGAAAAGCTATTATTATTAAAACCTAAAATCAAGTTGATTTTAAAGCATATTAATTTGTAGGATATAAAAATTCAAAAAGCATCAATTTATTTTCATTTAGCCACAATTTACTCAATTCTTCTTTAATAAAAACACAAAAAATTAATAAAACATGTGCCTTAAAATTTCATTTTCATTGTAAAATAAAATGCTTAACATTGTTTCATAATTTTGATTTTTTTCCCTGTTCAAATATTAAATTTAAAATTGAGGAAACCCACATGAAAAGCAAGTTAATTATTAAAACGTTATTTGCTATTTTCTTCTCTTGTTCTGCTTTTTTAAATGCTCAAGATAGTAATTATTTTGAGTTTACTTTAAGCGATTCTTCCTCTGTAATTGGACAAATTTTAACCGAAGATGAGAGTTTTATTCAAATAAAACTTATCAATAATGAAGAAATAAGGCTTAACAAATCGGATGTATTGTCAAGAAAATTAAAATCAGCTTCAGAAATAAATGCCTTAATAGATTCCACCAAAAATATTTCAACTAAATTTATCGAAAAATTAGATACTACAGAGACAATAAAAATTGAACTAAAAGATGGCTCAACTTTAATTGGTAAAATTGATTTTGAGGACGAAAAGACAATTGTTTTCAATTTGCTTTCAAATTCAAAAATTACAATTGCCAAAAACACAATATTACTTAGAGAAGTCGTTACTCAAAAAATTCATGAAGGTGAATATTGGATTGAAGACCCGAATAAAACGCGATTGTTTTTTGCTCCAACGGGACGTGGATTAAAAGCTGGCGAAGCTTATTTTGCTGTTTACGAATTGTTTTTTCCAATGGTTTCTTTTGGTGTGTTAAACTATGCAACTATTTCTGTTGGAACGTCTCTATTCCCAGGTTCAACCGACCAATTGCTTTATTTTGCACCCAAAATTACACCGTTTCAAAATGAAAAATTTGCAATTTCAATTGGTGATTTTTTTGTGAAATTTTCTGAAGGCGACGACAATTTAAACATTGCTTATTCCGTTGCGACTTTTTCAACACAAAAAGCAGCTATAACTTTGGGTTTGGGATATGAAACTAATTCAGAAAATCCAATTTTTCTTTTGGGTGGCGAGTTGCAAATTTCGCGAAGTTCCAAATTAATAACTGAAAATTGGTTTATTGCTAATAGCGAGTTAAATTTTTTATCCTTTGGATTTAGATTTTTTGGACAAAATCTTGCCGCAGATTTTTCGTTTGTGATGCCTTTGTTTGATGATAATGATTCTACGGTATTTCCTTGGATTGGAATTGCATATAATTTTTAGGATATTGAAAACAAAATATTGGAAAATTTTTATGAAGAGAATAATAAGTCTTTTAACGCTTTTTACAACTTTAATTTTTACCCAAGAAGTTGATTCCACAAAATATTTTTTAATTCGTTGCGATGATTTTGGAATGAATCATTCTGTAAATATGGCAATTCAAAAAGTAATAGACACAGGAATTCCATTTTCAACGTCTGTAATGTTTGCTTGTCCTTGGTATCAAGAAGCTGTGGATATTTTAAAGGAAAATCCACAAGTTGGAGTCGGTATTCATTTAACTTTAAATTCCGAGTGGCAAAACTACAAATGGGGACCGATATTGGGAAAGGGCGTAGTTCCAAGTTTGGTTGATAGCAGTGGCTACTTTTTCCCTTCGCGAAGCAAGCTTTTTGCCAATAATCCTAAAATTGAAGAAATTGAGAAAGAATTGAGAGCACAGATTGACCGAGCGGTAAATTCTGGAATTAGAATTGATTATCTGGATTATCACATGGGTGCTGCAGTTGAAACTCCCGAATTAAGAAAATTGGTTGAATCATTGGCAAAAGAATATGGTTTTGGAATGTCTGGCTATTTTAGTGAAAAATATTCTAGTATCACATATTCAGCACCACTTGGAACAAAAATAGACAGCCTACTTAATCAAGTAAATATTCTTGAAAATGGTGTAAATTTACAAGTATTTCATGTTGGTATAAATGATTCAGAAATGTCGGCTTTAAAAGATATGAATTCTTATGGATTGAAAAATATGAGTGTTCATCGTCAAGAGGAATTAAATTGTTTGTTGTCACCCCAACTTTTGAAAACGCTAAAGTCAAAAAATGTAATTCCAATTACTTATAAAGATTTAATTAAAAAAGTTGGATTGCAAAATATGTATCGTTCAGAGAATAGCGATTATTAGGTTTAATATTTTTTACCAATTGAATATCACCTTAATCAACCTTATTTTGCGGAATGAAAAATTTTGAATTAGTATCAAGTTATAAACCATCTGGCGATCAGCCACAAGCAATTGATGAGCTTACAAAAGGCATTTTAAGTGGTGAAAAACATCAAGTTTTGCTTGGAGTTACCGGAAGTGGTAAAACATTTACAATTAGTAACGTAATTGCAAATGTTAATAAGCCAACTTTAATTATTTCGCACAACAAAACGCTAGCCGCTCAACTTTATTCAGAATTTAAATCTTTTTTCCCAAATAATGCTGTTGAATTTTTTATAAGTTATTACGATTACTATCAACCCGAAGCTTATGTTGTAAAACGCGATTTGTATATTGAAAAGGATTTTTCTGTAAATGAAGAAATTGACCGACTTCGTTTAAAAGCAACTACTTCGCTTATTGAAGGCAGACGCGATGTTATTATTATTGCAAGCGTTAGTTGTATTTATGGAATTGGAGCGCCAGATCAATATGCAAAACAAATTACTTTTGTTAGAAAAGGTGCAAATATTGATAGAAAAGACTTTATGCGGTCTTTAATTGATATTTATTATACTCGAAATGATGTTGAATTTACGCGTGGAACTTTCCGTGCACGTGGCGATGTTATCGAAATTATTCCCGCTTACCAATATGAAGAAGCTATTAGAATTCAATTTTGGGACGATGAAGTTGAAAAAATTTCCATTATTGATGCTTTAACTGGCACATTTATTAAAGAAGTAGAAACTGCAGCAATTTATCCAGCAAAATATTTTGTTACTACCAAAGAGCAAGTTAATGCTGGAATTGAAACTATTGAAGCCGAACTTAAAGAACGTTTACAAGTTTTTTGGAATGAAGAAAAATATCTAGAAGCACAAAGAATTGAACAACGAACTCGTTATGATATTGAAATGATGCGCGAAATTGGCTATTGTTCTGGAATTGAGAACTATTCGCGTCACATGGATGGACGTCCAGAAGGCTCACGTCCATCGTGCCTTTTTGATTATTTCCCCAAAGATTATTTGCTAATAATTGATGAATCGCACGTTACGGCTTCGCAAATTAGAGCAATGTATAACGGCGATCGCTCAAGAAAAATGAATTTGGTTGAATTTGGATTTAGACTTCCATCAGCTTTGGATAACCGTCCACTTAAATTTGAAGAATATGAAAATTTAACAAATCAAGTTATTTACGTTTCTGCAACTCCAGGCGATTACGAACTTGAAAAAACTGGTGGATTTTATGTGGAACAAATAATACGTCCAACTGGCTTGCTCGACCCCGAAATAATAGTCCGTCCAGTTAAAACACAAATTGACGATTTACTTGGCGAAATTAGAATTCGTGCAAACAAAAAGGAACGCGTTCTTGTTACAACTTTAACGAAAAAAATGGCAGAAGATTTAACCGATTATCTCGAAAATCTTGCAGTTAGAGTTAAATATATCCACAGCGATATCGATTCACTTGAACGCGTGGAAATAATAAGAAATCTAAGAATTGGCGATTTTGATGTTTTGGTTGGCGTAAACCTGCTTCGCGAAGGACTCGATTTGCCCGAAGTTTCGCTTGTTGCAATTATTGATGCCGATAAAGAAGGATTTCTACGAAGTGAGCGTTCACTTATGCAAACTGCCGGAAGAACTGCTCGAAATTCTGATGGATTGGTAATTATGTACGCTGATAGAATTACTAATTCCATGCAAAAGACAATTTCGGAAACAAATCGCAGACGAAAATTGCAAACCGCATACAACAAAAAACATGGAATAACTCCAAAAACTATTTACAAAAGTCGCGAAGAAATTATGGCTTCAACTTCAATTGCCGATATGCGTAACAAAGATAAACTTGAAGAAGCATCATTTTCAAAAGTTGCCGAACCAATTATCAAATATATGTCAAATTCGCAACGTCAGGATTTGGTTGAAGAAATGATTGATGAAATGAAACAAGCCGCAAAGGATTTAGAGTTTGAAAAAGCTGCATTTTTACGCGACGAAATTGAAAAATTGAAAAAACTGATTAAATGATATCAGTTTTTAAATTCGTAATTTCCCAAATCACTCAACCATTCATCTGTAATTCTTAACTTTATGCTATTTATATCTTCATTTTGGCGACTATTATGCAAGGAAATGCATAATAGTCCGATAATCGCTAAAAAAGTCAATCCAACTTTTGTTATCAAATCTGTTCCTATCCATTTCAAAAAACGATATCTTTGAAAATTAAATTTTGGAAATAAATGAAACAACCTATTGAAATATTAAAAGAGCATTTTGGATTTGAAAAATTCCGTGGGGTTCAAGAAAAAATTATAAATACATTAGTTTTGGATAAAAAACATTCGCTTGTTTTAATGCCAACTGGTGGTGGAAAGTCGTTAATTTATCAAATTCCCGCTTTAATTTTTGATGGTGGAACAATGGTAATTTCGCCACTAATTGCTCTTATGCAAGACCAAGTTGATGCTCTGAAAAAGCGAAATATTGCCGCTGAATTTATAAATTCGACAGTTTCAAAAGAAAATCGCGAAAAACGTTTGCACAATTTTGTTAATGGAAAAATTAAACTTTTGTATGTTACTCCAGAACGTTTCCGCAAAAAGGAATTTGTTGACGAAATTAAAAAAGCCAAAATTTCGCTACTGGCAATTGATGAAGCTCATTGTATTTCGGAATGGGGACATGATTTTAGACCCGATTATTCGCGAATTGGCGAATTTCGTGAATTAATTGGAAATCCTTTAACTGTTGCTTTAACCGCAACTGCTACTTTGGAAGTCCAAAAAGACATAATTGAAAAACTAAATTTGCATAAAAACGAAATAGAGCTTTTTCATCAAGGCATTGACCGACCAAATTTGCGACTTGAAGCAAAAGATATTTGGGGTTATGATGATAAATTAGCAAAAATTCTTGAAGCACTTAAAACTTACAAAGGAAGTTCTATTATTTATTTTTCGCTAATAAAAACTTTGGACGAGTTTTCGGGATATTTGCACGCAAACAAAATAAAGCATCTTGTTTATCACGGAAAATTGGAGCCAAATAATCGTAAAATGGCTCAACGCAAATTTTTGCAAAACGAAAATCAAATAATTTTAGCAACAAATGCTTTTGGAATGGGAATAGACAAACCCGATATCAGATTAATAATTCACGCCGAAATTCCTTCTTCCATTGAATCGTATTATCAAGAAATTGGTAGAGCTGGGCGTGATGGAAAAGATTCGCTTTGCCTTTTGCTCTATGATCAATCCGATTTACTAACACAAATGCAGTTTATAAAATGGAGCAATCCTTCGGTGGAATATTACGAACGCGTTTATAATATTTTGCGACATGATAGCGATAAAGTTGCGTCAATGGGTGTTGAGTTTATTCGCGAACAAATGAGTTTTAAAGACCGAAGCGATTTTAGAGTTGAGGCGGTTCTTTCAATGCTTGATAGATATGGCGTTACAGAAGGCGAAATTGAGAAAAATAATTTGAAAGTGATTGATGATTTGCATCCAAATCTTGAAAATGAAACTCGCCTTGAAAATAAACTAATGAACGATAACAAAAAATTGCTCGCAATGCTTAATTATTTCAAAGAAGAAAATTGCAGAAGAGTTTTTATTTCGGATTATTTTGGATTTCACGATGAAAAATCGTGCAAAAATTGTGATTGTTGTACAAATAATAATTTGTAGAATCGATTTGTTATGTGCTTTTCTAAAACTTTAATTTTTGGAAAAAACCTCTTCGTCACCATAAATTTTAAATAAATTTATAATAGGATTTACAAGTGCTTCTGCATGTTCTTTTGTATAATGTTCAAAAGCAGATGATTTTTGCTGTTTTGCAAAAGTTTTAATTGCTTTATAAATAATATCCACAATATTGCTTTCGGTTGAATAAATTTCTGCTGGAAGAGTAAAAATCAAATCTTGAGTAGCAGTTTCGGTAATAACAAGTAATTCGCTGTCGGATAAATCATCAATTTGCATAAATTCTGGAAAAACATTTGCTTTTTGAAGAGCTTTAAATTCAACTATAATCTTTTCTTTTAAGAGAAGAACAGCTGCACTTGTCGGAATTCTTATTTCAATCATAGCATCTATATATTTTGATTTTACTTCTAATAAGTTAACAAAATATTTATAAAATCAAAAACGAATAAACCAATTGCTTAATAATTTGCTAAAAATTATCAAAAATATTTTGGATTAGAGCTTTTCTTTCAAAGCAACTAACAAAAAATCCAATTATCTAACTTCTTTTGTATGTTAGCACATAAAATTAAAAAGAATATGCCAAACACTAAAGATTTAACAAATAAAACAATTCTCATTTTTTGGCTTCCGCTTGCAGCAACTTGGTTGCTAATGTCGGTTGAAGGACCGTTTTTAGCCTCAATTATTGCAAGAATGGCGGAACCAAAATTTAATCTTGCAGCTTATGGGGTTGCATTTTCGTTTGCGTTAATTGTGGAAGCTCCTGTAATTATGTTAATGAGCGCCGCAACGGCTTTGGCAAAAGATTACAATTCATTCAAAAAACTAAGAAATTTTACATATTCTTTAAATGGAATAATTACACTTTTTATGCTTGTTCTGCTAATTCCAGCAATTTTTGATTTTATTGCAATCGATTTAATAGCACTTCCAACAGAAGTTGAAAAAATCACTTATTGGGCATTTGTTGCACTTTTGCCTTGGCCCTCAGCAATTGGATATCGTCGTTTTTATCAGGGAATTTTAATTAGAAACAATTTAACTCGTTTTGTTACTTTTGGAACCGCCATTAGATTAACCACAATGTTATCAGCAACTTTTATTTTATATTTTTCCTTAAAATTAAATGGCGCAATTGTGGCATCTATTGCATTATCTATTGGCGTTGTGTTTGAAGCTATTGCAAGCAAATTGTTTGCAAATAAAACTTTAGTTAAAATTGAACAAACAAAAAGTGACGATTTAAGTAATAATTTAACTTATAAAGAAATTTTCATTTTTTATTATCCATTAGCATTAACTTCTATTATTTCGCTCGGAATTCATCCAATTGTGACTTTTTTAATTGGTCAAAGCAGAATGTCGGTGGAATCACTCGCGGTTCTTCCAGTAATTAATGGATTGGTTTTTATTTTTAGAGCTGTCGGACTTTCGTTCCACGAGGCATTTCTTGCTCTTCTTGGTGAAAATGGAGAAGGTTTCAAGGCGCTTAAAAAATTTGGATTTATCGCAGCTTCACTTTCCATAATTATCTTATTAAGTATTACCACAACTCCACTTGCATATATTTGGTTTCAAAAAGTCGCGGGATTATCAAAAGAATTGACTCAACTTTCCATTTTGCCAGCAATTGTTTTATCAATAATTCCACCACTTACTTTTCTAATTTCCATTCAACGTGCGGTTTTAATTTACACACGCAAAACTTCGTCATTAACAATTGCTACAATTATTGAAGTTTCAGTAATTCTAATTGTTCTTTTTATTGGAATTAAATATTTCGATTTTGTTGGCGTTTTGGCTGCAACTATTGCTTACATTGTTGGAAGAGCTTTTGCAAATATTTATTTGATTTTTCCATCAAAAAAAGCAATTCAAAAATTTAATATCGTTTAATTTTGTTAAAAATTGTTTTTTTACTTCAATTTCCCAATATTAAATAAATAATATTCTGTTCGATAATAAGTCTAATAAAATGATTATTAATCATATTTTGTAAACAATAAAGTACGGGGTTCAAAATGAAAACCAAACATCTAACAAAAAATACTTTAAAAATTGCTTTTGTACTTTTCTTTTTTCCAACTTTAGCTTCGTTTTCAGCAACTTGTAACGACACAACTTCAACTAACCAGCAAATTGCTACTGATTTTGAAAATTTATTTGCACAAACTAGTGTTTTTATTATTAAAGAATTAGCAAAAACAGATGCCGATGTTAACGTTTTTGAAGTACCAAATGAAATTTTATTTGATAGAAAAACGGATATTCCTTTAGATTTTGTTTTGAGAAGAACGGTTGTAAATGGAAAAGCCTATTTTCAAGTTGTAGAAGTCAAACTAATTGAATCAAAGGAGATGAACAGTTTAATTTCTGGAATAAATCTTAATGATGAACTTGTATTTTCGCCAGAAGCTTTATTAAATGAAATGGCAAAAATTAGCAACGATGAAACAAGAAACAGAGTCCTTAAAATTCAATATTTGCAGGAAATAGAATAAAAATCCTTTTTTTATATAAATTTTTAACTTATCCTTTCATTTTTAGAAATTTCAATTTAAAATCAAAAAAGCTCCAAATTGGAGCTTTTTTGATTAGATCAAATATATTCAAACAAAATTAGATTACTCTAACGTCGCTTGCTTGTAATCCCTTTTGACCTTGAGTCACAGAAAATTCTACTTTTTGACCTTCTTCTAAGGTTTTATAACCATCACTTACAATTGAATCGAAATGAACAAAAACATCATCTCCACTTGCTTGTGAAATAAAACCAAAACCTTTTGAACTGTTAAACCATTTTACGGTTCCTTGTTTACGATCTGCCATGATACAGACTCCTAAATAAATAAATAAAAATTTGACAGAACTTTGAGTGATAGGGAGGGATAAAATTAATTTACAACTACTTCTATTTCTTAAACTTACCGTCGTACAGTTGCAAAGATATGCAAATAAATCTTTAAACCATAATTATTAATTTATTTTTATTTAATAATTGAGGTATTAATCGTCTAAATACGTCCTATTTACCTATTTTGGAAATAAAATTGAGCTAATTGCAAACAATATGATGCAATTGGTTTTATATTATGAATAATTTTGATATGTTAAACTGTTAAAAATAATTGGAGTTTAGATGAACGCTATTGAATTAATTAAAAAGAAACGCGAAAAAAATGCTTTATCAAAAGATGAGATAATTTTTCTAATAAATAACTACACAAATGGAAAAATTCCAGATTACCAGTTTTCTGCTTTTTTGATGGCAACATACTTAAATGGAATGAATGTTGACGAAACCGCAGCACTTACTGAAGCAATGCTTTATAGTGGAATTGTGATAAATTTAGATTCTATTTTGGGTGCAAAAGTCGATAAACATTCAACTGGTGGAGTTGGCGACAAAACATCGCTAATTCTTGCTCCAATTGTTGCAGTTGCTGGCGTAAATGTTCCAATGATTTCTGGTCGCGGTTTGGGTCACACTGGCGGAACTCTTGATAAACTTGAATCTATTCCAGGATTTAGAACCGATTTAAGTTTAGCCGAATATAAAAAAGTGATTAAAAAATGTGGAACTGTTTTAATTGGTCAGACAAAAAATATTGCTCCCGCCGATAAACTAATTTATGCTCTCCGCGATGTTACCGCAACTGTTGAATCAATTCCATTAATAACTGGAAGCATAATGAGCAAAAAATTAGCCGAAGGAATTGACGGTCTCGTGCTCGATATTAAAACTGGAAGCGGCGCTTTTATGAAAGAATTGAAAGATGCAAAAGCACTGGCAAAATCGTTAATAAATACCGCAAAGGCATTTGACAAAAAAGTTATTGGAATTATTACAGACATGAATCAGCCACTCGGAAATTATATTGGAAATTGGCTCGAAGTTGTTGAATCAGTTGAGGCTTTGCAAGGAAAAGATATTCCAGATTTGATGACTGTTACTCACAAACTTTCTGGAGCAATGATTTATCTTGGCGGAAAAGCTTCTTCAATTGATGAAGGCGTTCAAATTTCGCAAGATATTGTTAAGAGTGGAAAGGCGTTTGATAAATTTTTGGAAGTAGTAAAATTGCAAAATGGCGATACTTCCGTTCTTTCCAATTTGTCAAAATATCCAAAATCAAAATATTCCGAAGAAATTGTTGCTTCAAAAAATGGATACTTAAAAGCAGTAGATAATTACGAAATTGGAATGGCTGCTTTGCAACTCGGAGCAGGTAGATTAACAAAAGATGATATTATTGAACCAAAAGCTGGAATTATTTTTAATCCAAAAATTGGGGATAAAATTAAAAAGGGCGATGTAATTGCTAAAATTTATACGGACAAGAAGAAAGAAATTGATGCGGTTAAAAATAGAATTGAAAATGCTTTAACTTTTAGCACAGAAGCGGTTGAAAAACCCAAATTAATTAGAACTATTCTAAAATAAAACAAAAAAGCCCAACTTTGTATTAAAGTTGGGCTTTTTAATCTTTATAAAAAAACTATTTCATTCCGTAAGCTTCTTTAATATGTTGAACATATGGTGTTGGCCCGCCTGGTAAATAACCTGTTTGAAGAACTAATTTTCCAGTTTTATCCAATAAAAGAACAGTTGGAAATCCTTGAACGCCATATTTGTTCATTTGCATTCTGTTATAGTTTTTAACAAAATCAGTTTGAGCAATTGTACGTGGAAAATCCAAATTAACTAACACAAGATTATCCTTTGCAAAATTTGCGAACTCTTTTGTATTTAGAACTTCTTCATTTAATTTAATACACCATTTACACCAATCTGAACCAGAAAATTGGACAAGCACTTGCTTGTTTTCCTTTTTTGCAATTTCAACAGCTTTTTCAACATCTGTGTGCCAAACTAATCCATTTTTTGATGAATCGTCACTGGCTTGGTTGTTGTTTGCACATCCAAATAGTATAAATGTTGCAACAATTAATAATGATATTTTTTTCACATAAACTCCTTTGTATTAGTATTTATAAATTGGTTTCAAATATAGTAATCAATATAATTAGTTGTTAGTATAAATTTAATTCCATTTTTGTTTTTTTTGAATTACACAGATTGCAAATCTGTGCTACAAAATTTAATTCCATTTTTCGTCAATTACATCCATTTTGCTTCTTAGCTTTTCTGGAGTTTCGCCTATTTTGGAAATTTTAATTTCTGGTTTGTCCGAAAGTTGATAAAAAGGGACTTTCAGATAGACGCATTTATTATTTATTTCAATAATTCCAACTTCTTTATGAACTCTGTTTTTAATTATTCCTTCCTCACCAAGTTCATCTTTTTCAATAATTTCTGTCGAATTTAGAAAGCTATTAAATCTATCTTCAGCTTCACTTAAGTTGCTAAATTCGAAAATTCCGTTTGCTAAATCTTTAACAATGTATTTTTTCATTCAATTTTAGCTTATTATTTTCTATCACCAAGAATTCTTAAAAGCATTAAAAATAGATTTATAAAATCAAGATAAAGCGTTAAAGCTCCTAATATTGCCATTTTTTGAGTTATTTGAGTTCCATCGGCATAAGCACTCATTTTTTTTATTTTTTGAGTGTCGTAAGCGGTTAATCCAACAAACAACAAAACGCCAACGTATGAAATAATCCAATACATTGTGCTATTTGCCCAAAAAATATTAACAACAAATGCGATAATAAATCCTATTAAAGCCATTTGCAAATAACTACCCATTGTGGTTAAATCGCGTTTTGTAAAATATCCATAAGCGCTCATTACGCCAAAAGTGGCAGCTGTTGTAAAAAATGTTGAAGCTATTGAAGCGCCAGTGTAAACCAACAACAAAAGCGATAAAGTTACACCATTAAGAACTGAATAAATTATAAAAGCCGCTGTTGCTGCTTCGGCACTCATTTTTTGAATTCTTGCAGAAAGATAAATTACAAGTCCAACCTCGCCAAGCAACAATCCATAAAACAAGATGCTATTTGAAGCCAAAGCATAAACCAAAGTTTCAGAACTGGCTACAAAATAAGCCGAAATTGCTGTTAAAAAAAGACCTATTCCCATCCATCTATAAACTTTTCCTATAAATGTTCTTTCTTCAATTTGCTCAATTGAAAGATTCATTACTTCTGATGACATATTTACTCCATTTTTTCAAATTAGTAATTGTTAGATGATTTAAAGCTAAATCGGTTCTAAAGTATTAAATAAATTTTGTTCCAAAATTAAAAGTATTTTGGTGAATAGTGCTTTAATTCTTTGTCCAATTTTTTGGAATTTGGACAAACTCGCTCTAAATTTGACCAAAAATATTTTCCGTGATTTTTATGAATTGTGTGAACCAATTCGTGCAAAATAACATAATCTATTAATTCGTAAGGAATTTTCATTAAATGGATGTTAAAATTTAAGTTGTTTTTTGATGAACAACTTCCCCAACGAGTGCGAATATTTTTCAAAAATACATTATTGAAGCTAAAATTAAACTCCGCTGCTAACTCAGCAACTCTGTTTGGAATGTAATCTTTTGCCTCAATTCTTAATGTTTCTATTATTCCCAACATAATTATTTTTTGAATTTCTTCGGAATAAACATCCTTATTGTTTGCAATTTGAACGTGAATTAGCGAATCAGCAATTTTTACACAACTCTTTTTAACCAAACTTTGAGTAATTAACAACTTATGATTTTTTGTCTCAAAATTGGTTAAAGCATCAAAGACCATTTTTCGTTTTTCAATTATTTCAATTTTTTCTAAATGTGAAATAATCCAATCGCGTTTACTTTTAACAAATTGCTCTGCCGCAGCAAAAGAAAATCGATGTGGAATTGTTACAAAAACTCCTTCATTTGGTTTAATTCTAATTGATAGTCGCTTTGCTCGTTTATGTTTCTTTATTGTAACTTTTCCAATTTCATCAAAAATCACTTCTTTTTCATTAGCAAATAATAATTTTTTGAAGTTCAACTTACTCCTTAATCTTTTTTATTTTTTTTCGAATATAATTTAACAAAGAAACAAATGTGACAAAAGAAATAAAAATTTTGGAAATATCGAAGAAATTGTACAAAAAGTAATTTACAATTGAATATAGAGAAAGAATGGAAGCCTTAATTGAAAATATTGCAACAGTAAGATTGCCGAAGGAAAGAGAAGACGAAAAAACTATCGTTTTACAAAGCGAATTGGTTAGTTCATTTTTATTGGTTAAGCCTTTTATTGACGATGTTAATCATATGTTTTTGGTTTTAAATACTCACCGACAGATAGTCTATTTAAATAAATTGGCAAATGAATTTTTCAAAAATGACCAGCTACTAGGTCAACGAATTGGTGAAGCAATATATTGTATTCATTCTAATGAAAATATACTTGGATGTGGTGCCAGCGAAAGTTGTGTTGAGTGTGGGGCAAATTTGGCAATTCTTAACAGTCAAAAATTTGAAATGGATAAAAAAGAATGCCGAATTACTTCCACAAATAATAGCGTTTACGATTTAGATATTTGGGCAAAAAAAATTAGCATTGATAATTCTGATTATACTTTGGTTTCAATAACCGATATTAGCAGTGAAAAAAGGAAAAAAGTGTTGGAAAGATTGTTTTTCCACGATGTTCTTAACACTGCTGGAAGTTTAAGAAATTTTCTTGAATTGATGCAAGATGCTCCTCCAGATGAAATTGCCGAATTTTCAAAACTTTCACTAGAAATTTCTAATACATTAATTGACGAATTAAAAGGACAAAGAATGCTCGGCTTAGCTGAGGATTCAAAACTTATGTTGGATGTTACTGAATTTGATGCTTACACTGCTTTTAAAGAAATTCTAAATGCCTACAATAACAGTATAATTCGCGAAAGTAAAAAGTTGGTCTTAGTTAAAAATAATCTTGATAACATAATAATAAAAACCGATAAGACTTTATTAAAACGAGTTCTTGGAAATTTGACAAAAAATGCACTAGAAGCAAGCAACAAAGATGGTGAAGTTACTCTTGCAATTGAAGAATTTGACTCAACTATTGTTTTTAGCGTAAACAACAACTCATTTATGCCACGAGATATTCAACATCAAATATTTCAGAGGTCGTTTTCCACAAAAGGAAATGGTCGTGGAATTGGAACTTATAGCGTAAAACTACTAACTGAAAAATATCTTATGGGTGAAGCGTCGTTTTTTTCCACAAAAGAATTTGGAACAACTTTTTATATCACACTTCCCAAAGAAATTTAGCTATTTTTTGTAATTTTTAATGGAAGATTCGTCTCCCATCATCAATCCAAGATGTTTTGTTTCTTCCATATTATCAAAGATTATTTTAATTGCCATTGTTAAAGGAGTTGCTAATAGCATTCCAACTAAACCCAAAACCCAACCCCAAAAAATTAGCGAAACTAAAACAATTAGTGGCGAAATTCCTAAATTTCTTCCCATTAATCTTGGTTCAAGAATATTTTCGATAACAACGTTTATTATCAAAAAAGCGATAGCCGTTGCAATTGCAGATGGAACTCCTATTTGGACTAAACTTAATAAAACAGCAGGAACTGACGAAATTATTGAACCAATGTTTGGAATAAAATTTAACAAAAACGCTAAAAATCCCCAAAGTAACGGAAAATCGACTCCAATAATTGTTAAAGAAACCGATACCAAAATTGCAGAAATTAAACTTATAATCGCTTTTGTGCCAAAAAATGCGTTTAAACTGAGTATAATTTTATTGATTCTCACTAACGATTTTTTATTAATTATGTTAATTTTTCTTTCAAATGCAGATATTTCAAGAAGTAAAAAAACGACTAGTAAAAGAATTATAAGAGAATTACTTAAAAGAGAGCTGAAACCACTAAAAACCTCGCCAGCAAATCCCATTATTAGTCCCGTATTTATGTAATCCGAAATATTAAATTGCGTGTCAATTAGTCCTTTTTCAATTGCAAATTGATTAAAACCATTCCAAAATACCTCAAACCGTTCTTCGTAAAAAGGAATTTTATCATTAAAACTTGAAACAGAAGCCCCAATTACACCAACAATTGTAATTGTGAATAATGCAATTCCTAAAATTATGATTGTTAAAGCAAGTGAAATGTGCAATCCTTTTTTTTGAAGCCAGTTAAAAGGACCATAAAAAATTGCAGCAATAAATATTGCTAAGAATAATTGCGTTACTAAATCGGCAGCTTCTTTTACGCCCGAAATTACCACAACAATTGCTGCCGAAATAACCCAAAATTTAACTCCAAATTGTGAAAATATTTTTTCTTTCTGTTCCATAATTATTTTCTCCAAAATTTGAAATTTTTATTTTGTAAACCCACGACTCAAGTCGTGGGCTAACTTTGCGAACTAATATTTATACTTTAACCATTTTATAACTTCAGTCCAAGATGGACGTTTGCCTGTCATCATAATTCCAACACGATAAATTTTGCCTGCAATTGGAAATATTGCAAATACTGTTGCTATGTTTATCAAAGTTGAAAGAATTACTTGCCACAAAGGTACATCAACAAGTGCCATTTTTGCTGGCATTACAATTATTGCAGAAAATGGTAACATTGATGCAACCGATGCTACTGGATTACTTGGATTTTCAATCATTGACATTGCAATAAAAAATGGAATCATAATTAACATCATTATGGGCCACATTCCAGATTGTGCGTCTTGTGGATTTTCAAAAATTGAACCAACTGTTGCAAACAAACCAACAAAGATTAAAAGTCCTAAAAAGAAATTGACTAACAAATAAGCAACTTGTAAAAATGTAATATCAATAGTTACTTCACTTGGCAACATAAACCACGAAGTTGATGCCACAAGAACCACTGGACTTATCCAAATTGCCATTTGCATTAATCCAGTTATTGCAGCGCCAAGTATTTTTCCTATCATCAGCTCTTTGCTTGTTACCGATGAAAGAAGCACTTCAACAATTCTGTTTGATTTTTCTTGAATTACGGTTTGCATTACCATTGAGCCCATCATAAGCAGACTTATATAAAGCAAAAACGAAAATAAATATGACAAAATTAAATTTCCGTAACCTTCTTCTTTAATTTCTTCGCCTTCTGTTATTTTGAAGCTAGAAATATCAACCGAAGTGCGTGCGTATTCCAATTCTTCTGTTGGAATATTTTTGGATTGAAAATATTCTTCGACCAAAACGCGATTTATTGGATTATCAATCCTTTCGAGCAATCGCATATTTTTAGGAGTTTTGGAATAATATTGAATTTTTTTATCAACCAAAGCAGAATTTGGAATAAAAATAATTCCAGTAATTTTTTCGCTTAATAGCTCGCTTTGTTTTGTTTTAACATAATCATTAAACTTCAATTGCGACATTGAGTTTATCATTGGAATAACTGTGCTATCTTTTATAAAGTTTGACTCGTTAATTACATTTTTCAAATTATTTGCAATAGTATTTGATTCTGCAATTATTTCCACAACACTCTTTTCAGAATCGAAACTCATTATAAATGTTTGAACTCCAATAATTCCAAACATAAAAACGGGAAGCAAAATTGTCATTAAAATAAATGCTTTTGAAAGAAGTTTTTCGCGAAGCTCTCTTTTTATTAAGGCAATAACTCTGTAATTAAGCATTTCGCACCTCCTCCGATTCGTGACCAACGGTATCTATAAAAATTTCTTCTAACGAAATTTCATTTGCGTCAAATTTTTTCACTTCAACATTGTTGTCAATTAACAGTTTTAGTAGTTGTTGAATGTGTTTTTCTTCTCTAACTTTTATTCCAACGCTATTTCCGTAATCCGAAATGTTCTCAATTATTGGATTATTGCGTAAAAACGAAATATCGCCTTCGTAATTAAGACTAACATTTCGCTGCGAACGTTCTGCTTTTATTGATGCTAACGTTCCATTAATTTTAATTTTACCGTGGTCTATTATTGCAATGCTATCGCACATTTTTTCGGCAAACGACATAACGTGAGTTGAAAAAAGAATAATTTTGCCTTGTTCTTTCAATTCAAGAATTATATTTTTCATTATGTTTGTGTTTATTGGATCAAGCCCCGAAAACAACTCATCCAATATTAAAACTTCGGGATTATGTAAAAGTGTTGAAATAAACTGAACTTTTTGCTGATTTCCTTTTGATAAATCCTCAATTTTGGAATTCATTCTATCTGCAAGGTCAAATTTTTCGAGATAATCTTTTGCAAGTTTTGTAATTGCTTTCCCTTTTTTGCCTTTTATTTCGGCAAAAAAAAGAAGTGTTTCAAGAACTTTCATTTTTTTATAAAGCCCGCGTTCTTCGGGTAAATACCCAACTTTACTATTAAAATCAGGACCCGCTTTTATTCCTTGATAAGTAACTTCGCCACTATCTGGCATATAAATGTCCATTATCATTCTAATAGTTGTCGTTTTTCCTGCACCATTTCTGCCTAAAAGTCCAAATATTGTGCCTTTTGGAACTGAAAATGACGCATTATCAACTGCTTTTAACTTTCCAAATGATTTGGAAATATTTTTAACTTCAAGTGTAACCATTTATACCTCTTAAATTTAGAGTATTTACAAATGCAAAATATTAAAATATAACTTACTGTCCAATTATTGTCTAAAAATAAGTTTTGCCTGCTAAATTATTTAATATGGATTAGTGATAATATATTTTTAAGTTACCATTAACTTAATGCCTATTTCATTTAACAACAACAAAACAAAATTACTTAATTAACTAAATGTATCAAGACTCTTTTTGCTCAGTGTTTGACTCCAAAAGACTCGATGTTGACTCTTTTAGACCCGCGTTTGACTCTAAAAGACTCGATGCCGACTCTTTTTGCCCCGACGTTGACTCTCAAAGCCCCTATGCCGACTCTTTTTGCCCCGACGTTGACTCTCAAAGCCCCGACGTTGACTCTCTGAGCCTCTACGTTGACTCTTTTTGTGACATAATGGCAAATAACACACCCCTTGATGCGGAAAAGCACCGCATCTTTCCCCTCTCAAGAGGGGATTTTTAATTTCACCGTCATGAAATGGATTGACTTGAAAAGGACAACAGAGCAAACAAATGCAATGGGAAAGAATGGATTTACCTTTGTATCGTCCTGAAATAGGTTGACTTTTTCTTATCACATAAGTATTGACTCATTCTACTAAATTTAGAATAGAAATATCCTTATTTATAGAATGATTTT
>Ga0209016_1000156_pt1 | contig 95346 bp, 81 predicted proteins | sample EPASupsiteSAE305_FD_187265 | JGI IMG/M metagenome (GOLD analysis project Ga0209016, IMG submission 187265) | Bioremediated contaminated groundwater microbial communities from EPA Superfund site, New Mexico - SAE3-05 (SPAdes) (version 2) | ecosystem: Environmental > Aquatic > Deep subsurface >...
AATGGTTTCTGCGGGATTTCCCGATGCAAATACCGTGTTTCCGGCCACCAATACATCCACACCCGAAGCTACCAATTTAGGAGCATTCGCCACGGTTACGCCGCCATCCACTTCAATCAGGGTAGGGGCTCCTGATTTGATGATCAGTTCTTTCAGGGTTTTTATTTTGGTGTAGGAATGTTCAATAAACTGTTGTCCGCCAAAACCTGGATTTACCGACATAATCAATACCAAATCGATATCATGGATAATTTCGTTTAGCAAGTGAACGGGAGTGTGCGGGTTTAATGAAACCCCGGCTTTCATCCCTAAAACTTTGATGGATTGAAGGGTCCGGTGTAAATGGGTACAAGCTTCGTAATGCACGGTTAGTATTCCGGCCCCGGCCTCCTTAAAAGCTTCCAGATACCGTTCCGGTTGAACAATCATCAGGTGTACATCCAATGGCTTCTGTGCCACCTTTTTAACGGCTTTAATTACCGGAAATCCAAACGAAATATTGGGAACAAACACACCATCCATCACATCGAAATGAATCCAGTCGGCCTGGCTATGGTTTAACATTTCAATATCGCGGTTCAGGTTTCCGAAATCGGCCGACAGTAATGATGGGGCAACTAAGGGGAGTTTCATGTTTTTAAAAATTAATGCCACGAATTTCACAAATTTTCACAAAATAAATCCAACATCCATTAAAATTTGAGTTTTAAACTTCAAGAACCCAGGCATGTTTGTAGGAGTATTATTTATTTTATTCAAGTCAAAGATAAGAATTTGTAAATGTTTGGTCTTAAAAAAACCGGGGATTTCCCGGTTCTGCTAGTTATCCTAAATAGGTTTTTAAGTTTTTACATCTCGATGTCTGCTTGAGTTTCCGGATGGCTTTTTCCTTGATTTGGCGGACCCGTTCGCGGGTGAGCTCAAACTTTTCACCAATTTCCTCCAGAGTATGTGGAGGAGTGGCATTTAACCCAAAATATAACCGGAGAATATCCGCTTCGCGCTGTGAAAGAGTGGTCAAAGTCCTCTCGATCTCCTTACGGAGGGAGTCGTTGATCAGGTTTTTGTCAGGCAACGGCATGTCTTTGTTTGGAATCACTTCGTACATGCTTCCCTCTTCATCTTGCTGCAACGGGGCATCCATTGAGATATGCCGGCTGCTCGACATGAGTGCCTTTTTAACCTCTTCGGGCTGGATTTCCAAAGTACGTGCAATTTCTTCGGCCGAAGGTTCCCGTTCAAATTCCTGCTCCAACCTTGCTAGGGTTTTATTGATTTTGTTGATGGAACCAATTTTATTGAGCGGGAGCCGTACTATCCGGGCTTGTTCAGCCAAAGCCTGCAAAATAGACTGACGTATCCACCAAACCGCGTAGGAGATGAACTTAAACCCACGGGTTTCATCGAATCGCTGGGCCGCTTTTATCAATCCCAAGTTTCCTTCGTTTATTAAATCGGGCAGACTCAGGCCCTGGTTCTGGTATTGTTTCGAGACAGAGACAACAAATCTAAGATTTGCCCGAATCAAACGATCAAGTGCCTGGCTATCGCCTTTTCGGATTCTTCGCGCCAATTCAACCTCTTCTTCGGCGGAAATCAAATCTTCTTTTCCAATTTCATGAAGGTACTTGTCCAGCGACTGTGTATCGCGGTTGGTAACCTGTTTTGTAATTTTTAGTTGTCTCATCGGTTAAAGTTGTATTGTTGTAATCTCTATAAATTACATTTGAGCAGACAAAGTGTTCAGCCAAGCATCAATTCTTCCTTCGCTAAGGTCGTCTTCATGATCTTCGTCGATGGGCAATCCTACGAATTTTCCATCGACGATAGCTGCCGATTCGTTGAATTCATATCCATCGGTGGGCCACTGCCCTACAATGGTGGCACCATTATTTTTCAGCACCTGGTACAATGAAAACATCTCATTAACAAAATGGTTGGTGTAAGCTAAATGATCGCCTAAACCGAAGATGGCCACCTTTTTTCCGGCAAAGTTCATTTTTTTGAATTTGGGCATAAACTGATCCCAATCAACGCTGGTATTTGAGTGCGACCAGTTGTGGGTTCCAATGGTTGAATTACCGATGATTAGTTTATTGTAGGGGGCCAACAGGGTTTCATCGGCATCGCGCACAGCAATTAAATCACATTTGTCGTGGCCGATTTTTTTTGCAATCAGTTTGGCAATTTTTTCGGTATTTCCACCTTTAGGTCCGTATAGGACTGCAATTTTACTATTCATTGAGGGCTTCATTAGGTTTTCGATTTCACAAAGTTAGAATTAATTTTTACTTTTCAAACTGGCTATAGCCAAAATGAGTCCAAGCATTACGCTTAAGAGTGCTGCAAATAGTACCTGAAAATCGGCAGGTAATAAAAACGTTATCGTATGTGCAGGTATCCAAAAGAAGGGGATGGTCTTTTTAAATACAAAATGCCATTGGATGTTCCAGTTGATGCCTTGAAAATCCGCTGCAAAACGGATGGGTTTCAGCAAGCTTACCCATTGGCCCTGATGGCTCTGGATATGGGAATCGGTAATTTTATGAAAGGTCATCATTACCGGAGCATAAATCACATTCATTGCTACGCTGATGGCAAATGCCACAGCTAGTTTCTTTGCCGTAAAAGCAGCTTTCATCGATGCCGAGGCATCGGCAATACCCATGTATTCCATGAAAATTGGGGTTCCCGAGGCAAATACAACAAAAGCCATTTTGATGGTCAACCCAAGAAATCCCCAAACGATGAATTTTGGGAAGACTCCAAAAGCAGGTTCATAATAGATCCCTTTACGGATGCGCAACCCCAGCATTTCACCAAATGTGGCCAAGATGCCAAATTTAAAGAAACTGGTGATCATACCATGCTGGCTGTTGAAGTCCAGATACCATTGGCGTGAACCCTCAAACCAAATAAATAGGAGGAGTCCCAGTGTGATGAAGGTTATTAAAAGATAATCTTTTTGTTTCATCAATACGTTGTAAGTTAAAGTTTTAAAGCCTAAAAATCTAATCTTGGACTTTTTCTTGTGTCTGTTCCTTAAAATAGGGTTTAAAGCCCTCTTTTAATCCTTTCGAAATCCGTCCCCAACTCAATAAGATGGCAACAAATAATATCAGGATAATTCCAATCAGGGCTTTTTCATTGCTGTTTAGTTTTTTAAAATCCATTCAAAATGCCTCCATCAATTTGGGAAAACTGAACTATTAACTGTTTAAGGTTTAAAAAGTTTATCGGTTTTAGAAATTCAGGATTCATTATCGTTCAATCCGGATACGTACATCTACCGCAACCACCTTATCCTTAGAGCCTAATAACGGATTGATATCCATCTCAAAAATCTCAGGGGCTATTCGGCACAAAACGGAAACCCGCGAAATAATTTCAGCAAAAAGTGCTACGTGAATGGGTTCCTGCCCACGTACTCCCTGAAAGATTTTATAGGAGCGAAGTTTTTGGATCATTGATTGAGCATCGTCCAGTGGAATGGGAGCCAGGTTGGCTTGTACATCTTTTAATACTTCAATAAAGATTCCTCCCAATCCACAGAGGACCAAATGGCCAAATTTATCCTCACGTTTGGCTCCAACGTATAGTTCGGTGCCGCTTAGCATGGGTTGTATGAGGATGGCTGTGGTGTCTTTGATTTGCATCATACGGTTGAATTCCGAGGTAACCTGATCCTTCGTTTTCACATTCAAAACTACGCCACCAACATCCGATTTATGTACCGGGCCTACTACTTTCATTACCAATGGGAATCCCAGTTTTCCGGATTGTTCCAAAGCTTTATTTAATGTTTGAACCACTGCTTCGCCAGCTCTTGGAATCCCTGCAGCATCGAGAAGGACTTGCACCTGTGTAGGTTCCAAATAGCCATTGGGTGCGGATTCTATCACCTTGCGGATTTTTTGTTTATCTACTACAGGTAGCCCGGTTTCGGTATTTTTAGGTTTTTGGGTATGATAAATTTTGGACAAGGCATTGCCCAGCATCACTTCATCAGGGAAGTTGATTCTTCCTTTGGCAATAAAATGTTTAATTTCCTCGGCCACATTTACAATGGACGGAAGGATTGGGTAGATGGGTTTTTTGCATGTTCTCATTTTTTCGTGCAGCAAGTCGTACACATCATAGACTTTAAATAGCCCGGGGCTTCCAAAGATGACACACATGGCATCGATTTGCTCAAAATCATGTTCACAGGCATCAATAATATGGCCCAATTGCTCGGCGGTACCTGTGGCTAGAAAGTCAATGGGGTTGGCCACCGAAGAGCCAGGATATAACTTTTCGAGCAAGGCTTTGGCTTTGGACCCTTCCAGGTGAGGAATATTCAAACCACCATTTGACAAGGCATCGGTTAGCATCACGGCTGGCCCACCCGCATGGGTAATTACGGCAATATTTTTTCCTTTCAGTTCAGGATACATAAATACAGAAGCTACAGTTGTCAGTTCGCTTCTACTGGAACACCTCACAATGCCTGCTTTTCGGAATAGAGCTTCTACTGCCACATCGCTGCTGGCCAAGGCACCGGTATGCGATGAAGCTGCACGGCTTCCGGCTTCCGATCCTCCCGACTTGATAGCGGCAATCCGGCAGCCTTTATTGATTAGGGATGCGGCATGTTTTAATAATACATTCGGTTTGTTGATGCTTTCCACATACAAAAGCTTAACCCGACTACTATTTTCGGGATCAAAATTTTCATCGAGATATTTCAGGATATCTTCAACCCCCATTTGGGCACTGTTTCCTACCGAATAAACACTCGAAAATGTTAATCCGTTCGGGACACCTGTTTCCATGATATACACGGCGGTGGCCCCAGAGCCAGAGATAAAATCGCATCCTTTGGGGTCCAGTTTTGGAATGGGGGTGGTAAACACACCACTATAATGATGATTCAGTACACCAATGCAATTAGGCCCGATTAAGGCTCCATTCACGCGGGTGATGGTTTCCACCATTTGTTTTTCAAGCTTGGCTCCAACTTCATTTTCCTCACTGAAACCTGCCGAAAGCACAATAAATGCCCGGGTCCCTTTTTCGTTGGACAAAACCTCTACGGCTTCGGGGCAGTATTTGGCAGCAATGGCCAGTATAGCTAAATCGGTTTGTGGTAATTCGTTTACCTGTCGGTACGAAGGCTTCCCTTGCACAATATCCAATTTAGGGTTCACCACGTAAATATTCCCGTTAAAATGGCTATCAATCAGGTTTTTAAGCACCTTGCCACCTGCTTTTTGGACATCGTCGGAACCGCCTATGACGGCGATGCTTTTGGGGTTTATTAATTGTTGATTTATCATAAAGTCATTCTTTTGGGCAAAATTAGAAAAGCCAAGATAAATAAGTATCCTCAACAATATGTTGTAGGTTTTTAGGTACATGTTTTAAAATAGAAAAGCGGATTTGTTTGGTTAGGTAATTTTAGAAACCTTAAAATATTTCAAGAATATTTCTTTTCTTTAGTGTGAGGTTTAAAAAAAAGATATTTGAAAAAGATAGCTTTTATTGTTAGAGGAAATTTAAAGGACCCTGATAAGTTTAGATCCAATATTTCCAAATATTTCCAAGGTGAATTCGATGTGTATCTCAAATTCACGCGCCGTAGTGGGCACGCTATTCAAATTGTGGAGGAACTGATGGAACAAGGCCTCGATTATTTGGTTGGGGTAGGTGGCGATGGTACTTTCAGCGAGGTGGTAAATGGTTATATGTTGGCTCCCCCTGAAGACCGGGAACGAACTGTTTTGGCAGCTTTTCCACGTGGTTCGGGCAATGATTTTTCGCGCTCGGCAGGTAAAGTTCAAAGCATGGAACATCTTTACAACCTCATCAAGAGCGGGGCTACTATGCCGTTAGATTTGGTTGAAGCCCGATACTCCGAAAATGGGGACGAGAAAGTAAGGTATTACGACAATTCCTTTGATATTGGACTGGGCGGGTTGGTTTGCCAGTTTATGAATTCCAGTGGTAAAACCTGGGGAAGTACCTTTACCTATTACTACAACATTTTGCGTTCGTTCCTGCTCTTTAAACGCATCCCGGTAGAACTGACCTCAGATGAATTTCATTTTCAAGGGAGAGTGCTTTTAATAGTTTTAAACAATGGCCGCTATTTTGGCAGTGGCTTGGGTATTGCCCCTGGTGCCAGACTTGACGACGGTAAAGTGAACGTGGTTATTGCCCGCAAAGTGAACATACTCCAGTTTCTATTTTATACGTCCCTGCTTCGGAAGGCAAAACGGATTCCGCTCGGCGAGGTTTTTTATCACGAGGTAAGCAAATGTACACTTAGCAGTCCTAAAAAGGATTGCCCCATTGAGATGGATGGCGAGGTGGTTGGGAATGTCCCTATCCATATTCAGGTAATTAAACATGCTGCCAGAATCATTAAAATAGAAAACCCATCGGAATGAACCTCTGGGTTTTCGGGCAGTTATCAAGATAAAAAAAGTTAACTTTTAGAATTGTATCAGCATCGACCCACTGGAATAGCCTCCGCCAAATACCGTGAAACCCACCAAATCGCCGTGATTCATTTTAAGGATGTGTTGCGAAAGCCCGATTAAGGTACTTGCTGAACCGGTGTTCCCGAGTGCTTCAATGTTGGTGATAATTTTTTCTTCGTCATATTTTAGTTCCGAGGCGAGGTATTTGATAATGCGCATGTTCGCCTGATGCGGGATTAGGTAGTTGAGTTCAGATAACGTAACTTGGTTTTTTCCAAGATATCTACCAATGCCTCTGTCATGTATTTGCAGGCATGGGTAAAAACATCTTTACCATGGGGCATCAGCAATCCACCGTTTGTTGGATGCAGATACACGGCCTCGCTGGCTTTACCAATATTTCCCAACCCTCGGGTGATAATATCCACCACTTTACCCTCATTTTTGGCGACAGGTTCTTTCGATAAAAATATTGCCGCGGCTCCGTCTCCCCAAAGGTGACCGCTTTTTTCATCGGTTTCGTTGCTGTAGGCCGTGTTGTGTTCCGATGTTACCACGAGTGCCTTGGAGGCTTTTCCAATGGCAAAATATCCCTCTACAATCTCCATGGCATTGATAAAACTTGAACAAGCCGATGAGATGTAAACCGCTTTGGCACCAGCTATTTCAAAATGTTCCTGAACTGCATGGGCTAAGGTAGCAACTGTATCGAACGGGGAATAGGATGCCCCAATAATCAAATCCACATCGGAGATGGGGTAGGGAAGGTTTTTCATGGCTTCCTTTACCGCTTCAATTCCCATGGTATGCGTATTTTCGCCAGGAATGGCTTTGGTCCGGGTTTTAATTCCGGTTCGGGTAAATATCCATTCATCGGTTAACCCGTTGATATTCAAAAAATAATCGTTTGAGATGATTTGTTTAGGTAGGTAATGACCTAATGCATTGATATACATAATATTGAAATTTATTGGTATTCTTGTTTCCGTGTAATTAACCCGTTTAACAATAGTTGTTGAAGGTTTTTTATTTGAATCGCGGTGGTTTCCTCATCGTCTTCTCTGATGAGCATCAATTCAATACCCTTGATGACAAGTGTGATATTTTTTACAGTTGTGTCAACATTGTCGGTAAAAAGGGAATTAAATTTAGTGGCATTTTGAAAAAGCAGTGTAAGAATTACTTTTTCTTCCAAATCCAGTTTTTCCCTTATCTTTTCCACCCAACGGTAATTATTCAAAAAGGCTACTTTCAAGGCATCATATTTTTGGGTCAGTTGTAAAATGGAACGGATGCGCAGGTTCACGTATCTTGAAAATTTTTCATCTACCCGTCCGGCGCCATCCATTTCTGTTTTCAGGCTGTTGAGGATTTTATCAATTTCACGTTCCACCACGGCTTCATAAACATCTTCCTTATTTTTGAAGTAGGTATAAATGGTGCGGCGTCCTTTTTGGGAAGCATCAGCAATATCGGCCATGGTTGTTTTATGAAAGCCCAGCTTACCAAATATGATAATTGCCTGATTTAAAATGGTTTCTTTTGAATTCCGTACGTTCATTTCTTAACTGCACATTAAATGTGTGATTGTGCAAAAATAGCATCTTTTTTTATGAATCTGAAAAGCAGCAGTTGATTTTGCCAATAGTCTGTTTTAATATTTGTTATTTTTCTAATAATCAGGTGGAGAATGAATTTATAAAAAGAAAAGAACAACAAGTTCAAAAATCTCTATAAATATTTATCAGGTACAAGGTAGTTTTTTACATAATCAGCCACACCCTCTTCAAGGCTGTAAAAGGGTTTATGGTACCCAATGGAGTGCAATTTTTGCATGTTGGCCTCCGTAAAATACTGATATTTATCGCGGATGTCCACAGGGGTATCAATAAATTCAATATTTTCGGCAACCCCCATAGAACTAAATGTATTCCGGGTTAAATCAAGGAAAGTTCGTCCCAAACCGGTTCCTACATTATACAAACCGGAATCTTTACGGTGATTCATTAAAAACAGCATCACCTCCGACAGATCTTTAACATACACAAAGTCACGGGTTTGGCCGCCATCGGGGAAATCGGGGCGGTGCGACTTGAACAGGCGCATTTTTCCGGTGGCTTTTATTTGGTTAAAGGCATGTAAAATTACGGAAGCCATCCTCCCTTTATGATATTCGTTGGGGCCATACACGTTGAAAAACTTGAGCCCGGTCCAAAAGAATGGTTTTTCGTTTTGTTGCAAAGCCCACTTGTCGAAATCGTTTTTCGATTCGCCATATAAATTCAGGGGATGCAGTTTCTCCACTACATGATGTGCATCGTTGTATCCAAATTCACCCAAACCATAGGTGGCTGCCGAAGAGGCGTAAACCAATGGCAACCCATATTCCACACATTTGAGCCACACCTGTTTTGAATAGTCAAGGTTCAGGTGGTCATATACCTCTTTAGGGAAACCTGTTGTTGCAGAGCGGGCTCCCATATGAAACACAAACTGAATAAACCGGTGGTTGGCATCTATCCATGGAATGAAAGTTTCACGGTCAATTTTAAGAGTAAAGGTTTTACCTTTAAAGTTTTTGTTTTTTTCAGCATCGGAAAAGTCGTCAACCAAAACAATATCTTTAAATCCTTCGCTATTAAGTTTGCTGATCAAGCAGCTCCCGATAAATCCTGCGGCACCTGTAACTACAATCATTGTTTTTGAATTTTTGCAAAGATAATCTTTCATTGAATATCTTTATTCTATATTTGCAAAAACAGATTGATATCGGATTATGGTTTATCTTACACGCAGAGAAAGATTTAATAGTGCACACCGTTTATTTAATCCCAAGCTTACCGATGAGGAAAATAACGAGTTGTATGGTAAATGTGCCAACCCCAATTGGCATGGGCATAATTACGATCTGTTTGTGACCGTTAAGGGTGAGGTTGACCCTGAAACAGGTGTGGTTATTAACTTAAAAGATTTAAGCCAGATTATTAAAACCAAAGTTATCGACAAACTCGATCATCGCAATTTGAATGTTGAAGTTGATTTCCTTCAAAATACCATTGTAAGCACCGAAAACATTATTGTTGCCATTTGGAAAGAATTGCAAGTGGAATTGGATAAAACCCCGGCCCGGCTTTCTAAGATCAAGTTGGTTGAAACCGAGAATAATTTTGCTGAATATTACGGAGATTGAATGGAATGAAAACAATTACCAATGGATTGATAGATCCGGACGACGATTTTGGTTACTTACGTATTGACCATTACAACGAAGAACGCACGAAAAAACTCACCCTGCTTTACGAACAGGTGTTAGACGCACTTGGCGAAAACGTGGACCGTGAAGGTCTGGCCAGAACCCCTGTCCGGGTGGCAAAGGCATTGCAATTTCTTACGCATGGTTATTCGGCCAAACCTGAGGAAATACTTAAATCGGCCATGTTTAAAGAAGATTACAGCCAAATGGTTTTGGTAAAAGATATTGAAGTGTATTCCATGTGCGAGCACCACATGCTTCCATTTTTTGGGAAAGCCCATGTGGCTTACATCCCCGACGGTTACATTACCGGGTTGAGCAAGGTTGCCCGTGTGGTTGAAGTTTTTGCCCGTCGGTTGCAGGTTCAGGAACGGTTGACCAACCAAATCAAAGATTGCATCCAGGACACCCTGAAACCTAAAGGAGTGGCCGTGGTAATTGAGGCAGCCCACATGTGCATGCAGATGCGGGGCATCGAGAAACAAGAATCGGTAACTACTACCTCAGCATTTACCGGCGTGTTTCTGAACAACCCTTCTACCCGCGAAGAATTCATCCATTTGATTGGGACTAAGTTGCATTAATAGCATTATTAGATAAAATAGAATACACATGAAGATCCACCAATTTGCCGGAATGACCATACTAACTTTGTTTACCGCGATGGCCTGCAATCAAACCCACTTCGATTCCAAAGACCCTTCTACCTATCCGGTTTATGAAGGCTTTGATTTAGGTACCAACTATACCAAGGAACAGACCGTTTTTAAGCTTTGGGCACCTACAGCCCAGAAAGTGGCCGTCCGTTTGTATGAACAAGGTGTGGGTGGCGATGCCCTCAAAACCATCGAATTATCGAAAGGCAAACAGGGAGTTTGGGACGCCACTGAAAAAGGGGATTTGAATGGAACCTATTTTACCTTTCAGGTGCAGGTTGACGGAAAATGGTTGGCCGAAGTTCCCGGACCCTACGCTACTGCTGTGGGTGTAAATGGGAAACGGGCAATGATCATTGATTTGGAAGCTACTAATCCTGAAGGTTGGCAACAGGATGTAAAACCGGCTTTGGCAGCACCCAGCGATGTGGTTTTATACGAGCTCCATGTACGCGATTTTTCCATACATGCCAACAGTGGCATGCAGCACAAAGGTAAATTCCTGGCCATGACCGAACAGGGAACCAAAACACTTAATGGAATGGCCACAGGAATTGACCACCTGAAAGAAATGGGAGTTACCCATGTACATTTGTTGCCTGCTTTCGATTACCGCTCTATTGATGAATCACAACTGGATAAACCCCGATACAACTGGGGATACGACCCACAAAACTACAATGTCCCTGAAGGTTCTTATGCCACTGATCCTTATAATGGCAATGTGCGCATCCAGGAATTTAAACAAATGGTGATGGCTTTGCATCAGGCGGGAATCCGTGTGGTGCTCGATGTGGTTTACAACCATGTGGGAAATATCAATGAGCAAAGTTTTGAGCAGACCGTTCCGGGTTATTATTTCCGCCACAATGCCGATGGTTCGTTGAGCAATGCCTCGGGATGCGGAAATGAAACAGCTTCCGAACGGTTCATGATGCGGAAATACATGATAGAATCTGTATTGTATTGGGCTTTTGAATACCATTTAGACGGGTTTCGCTTCGATTTGATGGGTATCCACGATATTAATACCATGAACTTGCTGGCGGAATCGCTCCACGACTACGATTCGTCCCTTTTTATCTACGGCGAGGGCTGGACCGCAGGAGATAGCCCGTTGCCCGTTGAAAATAGGGCTATCAAACAAAATATGCCAAAGATTTATGGTGTGGCTGCTTTCAGCGACGAATTCCGTGACGGGATCAAAGGCCATTGGAATAATTTGAAAACCAAAGGATTTGTCAGTGGGGAACCCAATATGGAGGAATCGGTCAAGTTTGGTATTGTGGCAGCCACGCAACATCCTCAGGTGGATTACAAAATGGTGAATTATTCTGATACGGCATGGTCGAAAGCACCTGCGCAAACCATCAATTATGTATCGTGTCACGATAACAATACCCTTTGGGACAAGTTGGCGATTTCATCCCCGGAAAGCACAGAAAGTGAACGGATACGGATGGATAAACTGGCCAACACTATCGTGTTTACCTCACAGGGAGTCCCATTTTTGCATGCCGGCGAAGAATTTTTACGCACCAAACGCCTGGTTGAAAATTCGTTTGAATCGCCCGATTCGATTAACTGGATAGACTGGAGCCTGAAAGAAAAGAATTCCGGTGTGGTTGAATATTACAAAGGGTTGATTGCCATGAGGAAAGCACATCCTGCTTTTAAAATGCCCACAGCTGAGATGATTGCTTCGCATCTGGAGTTTATGGATTTGGAACCCGGTTTGGTGGTGGGTTACACGCTCTCAGGAAATGCCAACGGAGATAGCTGGAAGGAAATTTTGGTGATTTTTAATGCCAATAAAACAATAATTCCGTTTGAATTGGGCGACGATGAATGGCATTTGGGCCTTGACATAGAAAAAGGCTATCAACCAGAGGATAAAAGCTTTAAGGGAGATTTTAAACTGGCTCCCATTTCAGCGTATGTTTTTTATCGGGAATAAAATAGTTTCTGCAATGGGACTAGTGTCAGGTAAATTATAAAAAACCGGGTAATTGATGCAAACGCATGTTAGACTTGACACCAGGTGTAAAGAATAATTCAGGCTTTAATGTTAGCGTTTCTTAATCTAACTCCAACGGTTCTTCCCTGAGGGTGGAATCGGTAGGGGTGGAGTCTGTTTGAGAAACAAACTCGCGGGCTAATCCTTTCAGTTCAAAATCGGGTAACAGGTTCAAGGTGTCTTCGGAGGTGATTTGCTCCCGCTTCAGCATGGTCTCAATCAGAAACCTGTGAAAGGCGAAATAAAAATCCCGGATATTCCCCTCTTTATCGAAGGTGTATTTATACCGTGTAGGCGATGGGATGATGGATGCCAGGAAGATGCTTTCATTCAATGTCAGTTCCATGGGGCTTTTATCGAAGTAAAATTCCGATGCCTCGCAGATACCGTATATGTTTGGCCCCCATTCAATCACGTTCAGATACACTTCGAACATACGTTCTTTGGTGGTCAGGTTCAGGTTTTCAATTAACCAAACCATCATCCATTCCTCCATTTTCCGCGATATGGTTTTTTGTTGGGTCAGAAACACATTTTTCACCAGCTGCATGGTAATGGTGCTTCCGCCCCTGGCAAAGCGGCCTTTTTTCAGGTTGTCGGCAATGGCATGTTTAATAGCTTCCTGATCGAACCCTTTGTGATAAAAAAAACCGCCATCTTCGGAAGTGATGACCGCATTTTTCAGATAGGGTGATACCTGATCCAAACCAACAAAACATGGATTCCCGGGACCCACAAAAATTGACCGGGTGTTCCTTCCATCTTTATACACCTGATAAGTAAAAGTATCGTTCAGTTGAGTTAGGCTGGCAGTACCAAACCTTTGAATAGCTATTCCCCGGTTTGTTACTTCGGAGACTGCCCGTAGGCTATCCGGATCATCCAATGGGATATTAATCTGGGCATTGTATTTTAAAGCTCCATTGATTTCCATACCACGGAAACTGGTAAAAAGCCCGTCGGGCAGGGAGGATAATAAGTCCCCGGCTTGTATCCCGAAAGGAAGTATTTTTACCTCCAGGCGCGGCCTTGGTTGGTTCTGGTAGTGCAGGTAGGGCGAAAATACAAGTTTGTTGAAAGTAACCACCGATGTGCTGTCGAACTCCACCGAATGGTTTTTAACGGTTGCCTGAAATCGGAAACTTCCCCCGCGAAAGCCTACCGGTTCCTGTGACAGTTTCGGATGGGTCAACGTAAGACCCGAAATCCCAAACAGACCGGAACAGGTTACCTCGTTTGCAGAACTGGCCGCTACCTGTATTTTAAACTGCAACGTATCGAATTGCATTCCCAGTCCCAATCCTGGCTCAAAAATGGGAACTATTGCCGATGAATCCTGCATTTTGGAACAACGGAGCTCTATGAATTTCCGGGAACCATCTAAAGTCCCCGAAAGGGCAAACTCAGGTAAAGTCACACCATTTTTAGATATTGAAAATCGGCCCTCCATTTGATGGTTTTTGAGCTCCCATTGGGGGCATTCCATTACCATCCTGTGCTCCGGAGTGATGTAATTTACCTGGATATTTGCAAGTTGCATCCGGTTTGGAATCATGGAAAAGGAGGTTTTTAAAACCCGGTTGAGAATGCGCGAATAATTCAGGGGTTCCTCCTGGGAAACCTTTGCTGCCAGACGGTTGTTCGAAGGTCCTTCGGCAGTTGTAGCCAACTCGCGATAATTTAGGGTCAGGTGTTTTGCCTCAAGGTCTTTTAACCGGATGGTTCCCTTAAATAGTTCCCAGATTTTGAGTTGTAGGAGCAATGAATCTATTTGCACCAAAGTATCGGTTTGTGGGTTTGAAAGGAGGATTTGGTTGATATGTATTTGCGCGAGACCTACAAAACGGGCACCGTTGATAGAAAGTTCCATTTGATTCATGCCCTGAAACTTCTGCTGTGCCTTTTTGATGGTTGCCTGCAACACCCAGTTCCGGCCCAGCACCACCAGTAGAATTATTAATAACACTAAAAACAACCCATACAAGGCATTGCGGACATTTCGACTCATCGGCATCTTTAAAATTTTGCCGCAAAGGTATCAATTAATGAAACGTAATAAAATGCAGTAGGAATTGTTTCTGGTTTTTTAGTTCTCCGGTTGCCTTCTCATTTTTACAGAGCACTAATTTTAACTGATTTTCCATTCATCGAAACCACCGGTTTAATTCTTTCCATTACCGTAATGGCACATGGAGAAGGATTTTTCTCCATTTTTCCGGTTATATAAAATTTGCATGGTAGCAAAAAGGATTAATCTTGATAACAGTTGTTGAAATAATCTAATTGAATCGACCAAAAAAGAAACGACACATGCCAACTAAACCCTATTCAAAAACGACAGATTCTTGAGAAAAGGCTTAAAAGTGATTCAGATTTAGTTAAAAAGGATTCGTTAAGTGTACTAAAAGATTTCGAGAGGATTGATTATGTCGATTAAGCAATACGAAATCTGGATTGCAGATTTAAACCCCCAAATTGGAACTGAAACCGGTAAAACGCGACCAGTATTAGTGATTCAGACTGATTTGTTAAATAAGTTACCGCATCCTTCAACGATCATTTGTCCGATTACGGCTAAGGTTGTGAATGATGCTGACATTTTAAGAGTTCATTTAAAAAAAGGAATGGCTAATATGCATGAAAACTGCGATATAATGATTGACCGGATTCGTGCAATTGACAACAAACGGTTGATTAAAAAAGTTGATAATTTGGCGTCTGACTTGATTGATAAAGTCAGAGAAAACATAAAGATAACACTTGATATAGAATAAAAATGCACGACGGCACAACAGTGGCTATACCCAAAGCGGGTTTCGGTTTTTTTAAAGTGCAGCACCCTCTGGCAGTTTTTTCCATCGGTCCGACAAAGACGGAGCCATGCAACCCCGCTACACCGGGCAATGTGGCCGACAATGATTTTGATTTTGGGGTCAGGCTCTGCAAAGGTCTGTGCCGTAAAATATTCGGGGACAAAGGCTACATCAGCGACAGGCTCCAGGATGCCCTCCTTGGACAGGGGCTTTTACTGGTAACAAAAGTTAAAAAGAATATGAAGAACAGGTTAATGCACACAAATGACAAACTGATGCTTAAAAAGCGGGGTGTGATCGAGTCCGTTATCGGCATCCTGAAAAATATCTGCAACATAGAGCATTCAAGGCACAGGAGCCCTGCCAATGCCTTTGTCAGCATTTTAGCTGGGTTGGCCGCATATTCATTCCTCGGCGTGAAACCTTCTGTCAAAAACGGATACTCCGAAATTAGGCAGTGCCTATTTGATAATGGCCTAATGTTGGCTGCTTAAGGCCAAGGCAAAACTTACGTTAATTAGGAAGACAGTATTTGTGCTTTTACCTTATCAAAACCTGAAAGCTCTCTTTGGGCAGCCATTGCTCCTAATCTAATGATTTCTTCCGATTTATAATAATGAAAAGCACCATAAGGGTTCATCGGCATTTTTATTAAGATGTCGGGCTGATTCATTTTTACTGACATTGCTGACATCTGTTGTAACATCATACTGCTTGATTGTGCAAAAAGTGTATAATAATTGAAAAGTTCCCCATATGAATTCATCCAATTTTTACTTAGCAATGCGGGGATGTTCCTCTTGTTTTCATTTTGCTTCAAGGATTCATGCTTAAGTGGTTTTGATTCTGGCTTTAATGAAGCACTTACATCTACAGCAATCAATAGATCACTCGGGGTTCTTTTTACCCGATTAATGGGTAATGGATTTACGACTCCTCCATCAATCAAAACCATCTCATCCAACTTATAAGGCTTAAAAACACCCGGGATTGATATTGACGCACGAACGGCTTCATAAAGGCTCCCTTTTTCAAAAACAACTTCTTTTTTATTTTTAATGTCGGCAGCAACTGCTGTGTATGAGATAGGCAAATCTTCAATATTCATATCGGGAACTATTTTCTTTAATTCGTTAATTATTTTGTCTCCCTTTATGATCCCATTGGTGCTTAAAGTAAAGTCAGCCAAATTAAAAACGGACTTTTTATCAAGCCTGCACATCTAATCCCTGTAAATTTTAAGATTCCCTGATGCATATATTCCACCTACCAAGGCACCCATCGACGATCCAGCTATTGATTTTATTTCAAATCCCTGCCGTTCCGATTCTTCAATAACCCCTATGTGGGCAATTCCTCTTGCACCACCACTGGAAAGCACTAACGATACTGAAGGTTTCATTTTTTTTAATTCATTAATTCCAGTGAGAAATTTTCAGGATACTTTGCGGTAACATCTTTATACATAACACTTATCTGGCTCATTACATCTTCCAAACTTTCAAGATTATAAATAACTCCTTTCACTCCAATCTCTTTCTTTTGATAATCGAGATAACCCACAATGATTGGGACATTAGCTTTTACAGCCATATAATAAAAACCCTTGTTCCATTTAGAAACTTTTGCCAAAGTACCTTCTGGCGATAAAACGATATGTAACGATTCTGATTCCTCAAGCATTTTTGACACCTTGAAGATAGCATTTTCACCTTTTACCCCACGAACCGGGATGGATCCATACCATTTCATTATTACATTCATGGGGAAAAAGAACAATTCCTTTTTTGATAGAAACGCATGCTTTATTCCAATCTCATTTATAAATAATTTGCCATATACCGAATCGAAGTAAGATGTGTGTGGTGCAAAAATGATGATACTCTTTTTAATATCAGGAAATTCGCGACCGATTTTCCATCCCAGTGCTTTAGTCAGAACATAACCATAAACAGTTTCCATCGTTTGTTTTTTTAAGGGGGTAATACCTTATACCCACAAGTCGCAGTGTGATTATTTTGAAAATGAGTGTTTTGCAATAATTTCACGTCACTTTTTTAGCGAAGCCGCACCGCGACTAATTGTTTCATTTTATTTCTGTTCTCTATTTCAGTTGCGGATATTAGATAATAAATAGAAAGCTTTATTAATCAAAAATATTGACCAAATATGTTTTTTGGTCAGTACAAAGATAAAAATAATTTTGACTATTTTAGTTTATTGGTCAGTTTTTCGCTATTTTAATATGCCGTTGAATTATTTGATGCTGCAAATAATGTTGAAAATGGGAAAAGATATAGCTTATTATCTAAATATCTTTTAGTTATACTTAATTACAAACAGCCACCTGCCTATTTCATTGGGGGTCTTAAACTATTCACCAGCATTGATGAGAGTTCCATAATGGTACTTTCGTACTCAGGATACTTATTTTGAAGAAATAAAGGAATATCAATGCTGCTCATGACCATGACCATGACATTTACGGCGGAATTCAAGTCTTTAAAATCAAAATAACCTTCTGCCTTACCTTTGCTCAGAATAATTGAAATCTGAGAGCGTTCAAAGTCAACAAAATCAACCCTCACATCATTCACAAAATGATATTTTTCAAAAAAATCTGCTTTGAGGGTTTCGTGGTAGTTTAATGACTTATATAATAACCGTAACCTGGTCAGTAAGTATTCGTTGAGCATTAGCAAAGAGTCCGAATCACCGCTTGTAATTTGGCTCAGTTCAATTTTAACCTTTCCTAACTCCTGCTTCAGCACTTCATTAAATAGCTCCTCCTTACTTTTAAAATAATAATAGAGTACCCCTTTTGCTTTATGGATGTGTCTGGCTATCTCATCCATCGTGGTTTTATTAAAACCAAACTTTGAAAAGAAATTAGCGGCTGATTCTACAATCAAACTCTTTACATGTATCTCGGGCATAACAATTGACTCTTTTCGTTTGCAGGTCAAAATTAATAATTATCAATCATTTGCAATGACTTCGTCATTATTTATAATTGAAATGATTCAACCCAGGTATTTAGCAAACATTCTGTTGCTTATCTAAAAAATATCAACTTGAATCATGTTTTGATTCAAATCATCGGTGATGTTTGTATTTTAATGGTAATACTTCCAAACTAAAGCTGTTTTGGCCTTGCCCAACAGGCTTTCCAATTCTTCAACAGTAGCTTTTTTAACGCCATCGGTACTTTTAAAATGGGTCAACAATTGTTCGATAGTTTTGGGACCAATACCCCCAATTTGATCAAGTTCGGATGTGATAAAGTCCTTCGAGCGTTTTTGGCGGTGGAAAGTAATCCCAAAGCGGTGCGACTCGTTACGGATATGCTGAATAATTTTTAGGGTTTCGCTGTTTTTGTCCAGATAAATGGGAACCGAATCTCCGGGGAAATATATTTCTTCCAGCCGTTTGGCAATACCAATTACAGCTACCTTGCCAATCAAATCAAGCTTTTCGAGGCTATTAATGGCGGCACCCAGTTGACCTTTTCCACCATCAATCACAATCAGTTGGGGTAAGGGCTGTTTTTCCTCCAACTGGCGGTGAAAACGGCGGTAAATAATTTCTTCCATGGAGGCAAAATCGTTGGGACCTTCCACTGTTTTAATATTGAAATGGCGGTAATCGCGTTTGCTGGGTTTCCCGTTTTTAAAAACCACACACGAGGCCACCGGGTTGGTCCCCTGAATGTTCGAGTTATCGAACCCTTCGATATGAACCGGGAATTCTTTCAACCGCAGATCGTTCTTCATGGTTTCCATCACCCTATCCACACGTTTCTGCGGGCTCCGGTTCATCTCCTCTTTCATCTTTTCCTGTCGGTAATAAAAAGCATTGCGCATGCTCAAATCGAGCAATTTCTTTTTGTCACCCCGCTGCGGAACTGAAAAGGTGGCATCTTCGAACGAAAAATCGAGATCAAAAGGAACCAGAATCTCGCGCGAATTACTCATCAACCGCTGCCTGATTTCGGTAATGGCTGTCAAAAGCAACGATTCCTTATCTTCGTCGGTCCGCTTTTTCATCTCCAACGTGTGCACTTGGATGATGGCCCCGTTTACTACTTTCAAAAAGTTCACATAGGCACTGCCTTCGTCTTCCACAAATGAGAATACATCGACATTATGAATAGATGGACTAACGATGGTAGATTTGGCCTGGTAATTTTCCAGATGCTGCAATTTCTCTTTCAGTTTTTGAGCCTCTTCAAATCTGTATTGGCTACTCAAAAGTACCATCCTATCCTTCAGCAATTTGATAACCTGACCGATGTTTCCCTTTAAAATATCTTTTATATCCTGAATGCTTTGTTGATAGTCATCCTCGGTCTGTTCGCCCACACATGGGCCTAAGCAGTTTCCAATATGGTGTTCCAGGCAAACTTTATATTTGGCTTTGGCAATTTGTGCCGGAGCCAGGTTCAAGGTGCAGGTGCGCAACGGATAAAGCTGTTTGATAAAATCGAGCATCACTTTTAGCGTTCGGCCCGAGGTATAAGGGCCAAAATAGGTGGAACCGTCGCGGATAAAATTCCGGGTTGAAAAAACCCTCGGGAAAGGTTCATTTTTGATGCAAATCCAGGGAAAGGTTTTATCGTCTTTCAATAGTGCATTGTAACGGGGCTGGTATTTTTTTATCAGGTTGTTTTCGAGCAACAAAGCATCCTGCTCCGAATCGACGACGATGTGCCTGATTTCGGCAATTTTTTTTACCAGCACGCGGGTTTTGGCACTGTCGTGAAATTTGGTAAAATAAGACGACACCCGCTTTTTCAGGTTCTTGGCTTTACCCACATAAATAATTTCGCCCGACGTATCAAAATACTGATACACGCCGGGATTATCGGGCAACAGTGAGGCTTTTTCCCTAAGTTTTTCAATATGTTTGTCGTCGCTGCTCATTGAGTACAAATCAACTAAAAATATCGAAAGGCTGAACAAGGATTCCTTATATTTGTGGCAAAAAGTTGGAAAAATGAATGAAATTATCTTAAAGCAATTGAATGATTTGGACAGAGTAGCCGCACAATTTTTTGAATCCTTACCCAACCATCGCCATTTTGCTTTTTATGGGGAGATGGGTGCCGGAAAAACAACTTTTATCAAAGCCCTTTGCAACCAACTGCAAGTGACCGATATGGTAACCAGCCCTACCTTTGCCATAATTAATGAATACCAAACCGCACACAGCTTAAAAGTTTTCCATTTTGATTTTTACCGGATTAAAAACCTGGAAGAGGTTTATAATCTGGGCTACGAGGATTATTTTTATTCCGATCAGTATTGCTTTATCGAATGGCCCGAATTGGTGGAAGAGCTTTTGCCCGAACATATCGTGAAGGTGCGGATTTCAGTTAATGCAAATGGAAGCAGGAGCATCCGGTGGGGGAAACTAGATACTAGATAATAATACCGTTAACAAGCAACTAGCAGCAAAAAACTTAAAGTTTCACCAATTTCTGCCACACCGGTTTGGAACCGCCGCTAGTAATCCTTAATACATATAACCCCGAAGGTAATGCCCGGTTTTGGGCATCCACCCCATTCCACCGGTAGTCGTTAATTCCTACACTGACCTGCGAAGGTTGATGCCTAAAAACCACAGAACCCTTACTATCCATGAGTTCGATGGTAACCGTTGCTGGCTGCAATACTTCAAATTGGATGGTGGTTTCGGTGTCAAATGGATTCGGGAAAACGGAAACCCCGTTTTGTGTGCTGGCCAATACTTCAATTCCTTGATACACTGTTACCGGATAACTTATTTTCGGTAAGTTTGAATCCATCCAAGCCAGGCGGGTGGTTAACCAGTTTTTCATGATGGCAATTTCTTCCTCGTAATTATTGGGTATATACGCCGGATTAAATAGGTACTTGTCTATAACCGGCCAAACCTGGTTGTTCCGTTCAATGGAAGTTTTCATGGAGGCTACCATCGAATCGATGGTAAATAGTACCCTTGTATTGGAAAATTCACCGGCCCGCAAGGTTCTCCAACGCTCATTCAAAATTCTGACCAAAGCCGTATCTTGCAGCATACGTGTTATTTTCAAGGTTTTGTTATAATCAAACTGCCATTTATGGGTTAAATTCCCTTCCTGAAACATGGTGTTTCCAAACCCCAAATCATAATCCCATAGCGGGCCATAATGGATACGGCCGTCTTCGGAATCTTTGTCTTTATACAAATAAGTGCTGTACAGATAGGAATCAGCATTTTTGGTCATCTCGTTCACCAGAATATAATCTATCAACGACTTGTGCGAAACATATTTCCGGTATCCTGTTTGATGATCGAGTCCATGATTGGTTTGCAATCCGCTGTAAAATTCATCGACAAAACTATGGATGTAATTGCCCTGCGCATAAGGTATTTCATCGGCATCGGGGTAAACCAACTGAATGCCCGAGGCGCCTTTATCGTACTTAAAAATATAGCCACCGGTTAAACCGTCGCCGGAAAGTTCGGTAGGCTCCAGTTTGGAAATATCCACGCGGTATTTGTCGCGTCTGATTTTTTCAGTAAGCATGTACAGCCCTTGATTCTGGCCGTTTAGAATCAGTTCACAGAAATGGTATCTGGGTTCGTAATGTCCTTGTTTCCGTCCCAAATCGAACACAAAGGCATTCCGTATCTGGCTTTTATCCTGATAAGGTCCCATCAGTATCCAATCGTTGCCGGCGGGCATCCCTAAAAGAGGGATATTTAAGTTGGTTCCATCGGTGTTTTGGGTTTCTAATTTATACGAACGTTTGGCATAATCGGACGAAGATTCACCCTTAATCTCGATGCGTATTTGCCCGTTGTAGTGGTTCGGTAGAAATTCCGGTTTCTGGTAGGTCTGGGCAGAATCGAAAATTACCTGCATGTCAGCAATTACAGGAACGTGTTTGTATCGAAACCCGTATTCATCGGTTTCAATTTTGATGATGGGTAAAGGGGTTGAGTCCAGATCAATATCCTGAACATATCTAAACCGTTCGTCATACATGTTAAACCAAGAGTCGGTCATGTCGTAAAGGGCACATAAAAAAGAGAGATCGGAGCCATTCACTGCATCGTTATGAACTTCGATGGCTAAAACATTCTGCCCATTTTTGAAATGACCTTTAATAAATTCTTTCCCAATATAATAGCATGGAACGCGGGCTTCCACCCAGCGATACATTTCTGCTTCGTGCGGTCGTTCGGTGACCTGATCCCATGTGGTTGAGGTGCCATGGCTGCCTAAGTTTACACTGGCAAACAGCCCACCATTCACATACGCCCGGAATCCGTCATCAAAATCGGTGAAAAGGCTCAATTCTTTTAAAGTTGCGGTATCGTTGATAGAAAAGGTAAAACGCAAATATACGCTGGTACAAGCTTCAATTGTTGTCTGGTCGTCATTATCCCCATAACCGATGCCTCCGTAACCTGTCTGCCAACCGGAATCATCAAAACCGGGTTGGTTCCAATCCGATGAAATGGACGAGGAACCGATTTTATATTTGTAAGCTGCACCATTTGAAATAAGCTCGTTCTGCGCCAGTAAAAGGTTTAAAGGATTGACAAAAACCAAAAAGAGAAACAGATATTTCATCATTCTAAATAAACTAAGAATTGTTTTTTAATAGTGATAAAAATACACTTAAACCTTTTGAAAACAAATGAGACAAGAAAACAATTAAAAATTCTTAAAAATTGGTGAATCGTTTAACTTTGGAATTTATAATATCGCTTAGGTATGAAGGTTTTTCTAAATGCAATACAAAAAAAGCCGTTTCTCTGGTTAGCGGCCATTCTAGGGGTTACTGTTGCTATTTACGCTCCAAGCCTGGGTTTCCCTTTTTATCCTAACCTCGACGACGGTCGGTTAATCCTTAACAATCCTGTGGTTATTGATTTTCCAAATCAGATGGGGACTGTTTTTTCTGAGTTTGTGTATGGGTTGTATCACCCACTTACAACCCTCTCGTTTATTGCCGATTATCAATTGTTTGGCACCAATCCCTTGGGATTCCGGTTGCACAACCTTATCCTGCATTTAATAAATGTGCTGTTGGTTTTCTTTTTTGTTACCAGATTACCAACAAATAAAAACGTGGCCCTTTTTGCGGCACTTCTTTTTGCCCTGCATCCCATGCACATGGAATCGGTTATCTGGGTTTCGGAACGGAAAGATGTATTGTTTACCTTCTTTTTCCTGCTTTCGCTGTTGTGTTACTTAAATTGGCATGAAACCGGGAAGAAACTTTGGTGGGCAACCGCTACTGTTTTCTTTTTGTTTTCATTGTTATCAAAAGCCACAGCGGTAATTCTTCCTTTGGTTCTAATTATTGTTGATTACATCAGGAGTGGAAAGATCAACTGGAAATCCATCATAAACAAATGGCCCTATTTTCTGCTTTCATTAATTTTTGGAATCGTCAACATTAAAGCCCAGCAATCCATTGACTTTATACAGCCCATCGCCGATAGCTACTCTCTGGGGCAACTGGTGACCATGCCCGTGTATTCCTTTACCTGGTATGTTACCCAGCTTTTTGCACCCGTCGGGTTAAGTATCAAACACCTGTACCCCCGAATTATGGATGGACAAATGGCCTTTCCCTATTATCTGGGTTGGTTGTGGTTATTACTATTAGCTGTACTTACTTACCGATTCCGTAAGGGCAGGTTTTTCCTGGCCGGGATGCTTTTTTATGCAGTATCAACTGTATTGGTTATAAAAATAATCCCTACCGGGAATGATTTGGTTTCGGACCGGTATTCCTATGTCCCATACATTGGATTGGGACTGGCTTTGGGTTCCTTAGTGATTCCCAAACTGGAAAAACTGAAACCCATTTACCTGTATTCCTTTTTTGGAATACTTTTAACCGTTCTTGGTTTTGCCTCATGGAACTACAGTAAACACTGGGAAAGTGAGATTGCCATCTGGAGCCGGGTTATAACAACAGAACCTGAACTTCCGCTAGCCTATTTTGAACGGGGAAAAGCCCATCAGGACAAAAAAGACTACCAAAATGCCATTCAGGATTACCGACAGACGTTACAATTGGCTCCCAATTTTTACCAATCGTACATTCAACTGGGTATTTGTTATTACTTAACACAACAGAACGATGTGGCCTTATCGCAATTTTCGGCAGCTGTTACCTCTGAACCTAAAAATGCCATGAATTATTACCACCGGGGGTTTCTGCTGACTAAAATGGGTAATTTTTCAGAAGCAGTAAGTGATTTTAACCAAAGTATCAGCTTAGGCTGCCCGGTTATTGACATTTATTATCAAAAAGGCCTGGCCGAAAAACAATTGGGGCACTGGGAAGCAAGTACCCAAAGTTTCACTACCTTTTTGGAGGAACACCCAGACCATTGGTCGGCATTGACAGAACTAGCCTCGGTCTATTATCAAACCCAACAGTTTCAGCTTGCTGCTACTATTTATAAGAAACTCGAAAGCTTAGAACCCGGAAACATCCAAATTGCCTATTTTTTAGCTAACACCCTTGCCCGGTTGGAATTATACAACGAGGCTATCGGAAAATACAATGTGGTAATTGAAGCCAGGCCCGATTTTGGTCCTGCCTACTTAAACCGGGGAAATGTGTATCATTTAATGGGTGATAACCCCCGTGCCTGTGATGATTGGCAGCAAGCTTTAAAACTGGATGTTACTCAGGCTGAACGTATGATAACAACATATTGCAGATAGTTTTTCTCGGATTTTACTTCCAAACAAAAAAAAGAGCCTGTCAGTAATACTTACAAGACAGGCTCTTTTAAGAAGAATGATTAAAAGTTATTCCTCGTTATTTTACAAATAGTTTTGTAACATTAAGCTTACCATTTACAGAACTTGTACAGAAATAAACCCCCGATTTCATATTATTCAGATCTAGTTCCAGAACATTATGTCCTTCCGATAAATTGTCATTGTAAACCGTTTTCACAGTTTGCCCTGCTATATTGGTTAAATCGATCCTAACAAAAGAAGTTTGTGGTAAATTAATTTCCAGATTTGCACGACCGTTAGCCGGATTCGGATATAATGATACGGCAAGTTCGGTTATTACATCATTCTTTGACAGGTTATTCTCATCTTTAATAATCTGGACATCGCCACCTGTTATTGAACCGCTTTTGTTAGCATCTGGTATCGTTACATATTCGGATGATAAAACATAAGCCGAATAGCCACGAGCAGGAGCCTCAACCCAAACACGCCCGTCGGCCTGCACTGTTACGGTTGCACCTGTGAAGGCATTTTTTAATACCTGCCCGGCCCATGTTGCATAGCCAGTTGCATACGTATTTATCCAAAGGCCTTTTGTTTGTGTATCGTTATTGTTTAATACTACAATTGCCCCGCTTTTGGTACCGTTGCCAGCTCTACGGGCTACATATACATTGTAGGTATCTCCCGATGGATAGGGGTTTCCAACCTCAGATAACACTACTAATCCTCCACCTAAGTATGTCTTACGCACAAACATCAACTGTTTTATATCCGATTTTAAAGCAGCAGGAGGAGTTACTGAAATTTCCGGATGGCCATTTTCCCAATCTTGCTCTGCCACACCATAGAAATGGTTGTAAAATACACATGGACGTCCTTCGTGTGTTAAAATATAGGCATAGCCCAATTTCCAATCTTTGGTAACCCATTGGGCCGAATTCTTTGCATTATCATGGTTATCGAGGAAAGTACATACACTGGTACCCGATACCGCGTTTCCATCATCTGCTCTAACCATACCTGAATGGTTGAGCCAGGCCATGTTAAATGAGCTTTGGGTTCCATTACATAGGTCTTTAAGCTTAGCCCTTAACGGGAAATCGAACACATTTACAGTTGACCCAAGAGCTGCATTTCCATCTATCCATTGTTTTAAACGGGACCTGTTTTCTGTCCAATATTCCCCAACAATCCATCGTTGAGTTGTTCCCCCGATTTTTGGCAGGTTATTAATCCAACTCGATACATAAGCTATCTGGAATCCTCTAACAAAATCCAAACGGTAACCATCAAAACCAATGGTATTGGTTAACCACACTCCCCAATCATTCATGCGGGTTTGAACCTGAGAACTGTAGGTGTTGAAATCGTTTCCAAACCACCGTTGGTTAGGGATAATATTGTCGGTGCCGTCGTCGCCGCCAAGCCAGTCGTTGGCATCTACCGGATGATAATCGGCCCAGCCCCATTGGAAGGTCCCTTCGCCGGCTAAATGGGTTGGGTAGGTCGATTTGGTAGGTGTGCGGGCCTCTAAAGTAGTAAGGGCTATATTGGAACCATTATACCAAACATTGACAGGATAGTACCCTCTCAGTTGATCGGCCCATTCCCAGTTTGTACCATTTTCCCTCATAGCTGTTAGCTTAATTATAATGGTTTTGGTGGATGTTAAAGTAATTTTATACTCGTCAATATCGCCACTATAATCGGCATGGGCGCGCTTGGTAACACCGCTTGTAAGCGTGTTGTATTGTCCGCCACCGTTGTTCGGCTCATATTCCCATTGTCCGGGATCTGTTTCTGCCGAACTTAACCAGTTCACATTTACATTATAACCTCTTTCGCCAACAACCCATCCCCAGTCAACATTGTAACCTTTAATTTGGATATAATAGTCGCCGGCAGCAGCGTTGGGTATAACCCATTTAATATCGCTGGTTTGGTACGAAAGCGCTTTTTCGGTTCTCACATAAGCTTTGAGCCCGGGATTTGGTTCTTCGTTCTGGATGCCACTGGCATCGGAGAAATTACCATAGGTGTGGTTTAAAACGACATCGGCAAATACATCAATCCTTGGCCCATTAGCGGTTGAATGTGCCGAACTAAGGAAACTTGTTAGTTCTGCTTTACTTCCATAACGTGTTTCAGTTGATCCTTTTTGGTTATAATAACCTAAATCGTATTGGTCATAAATACCATAGCCAACGTCCTCAATCCCCCAGTTTCCTTTTGATGGAGGAGGCGACCATAATGAGGTAAAACCTGCTGTTTTTAATTCGGTCATTTTGCCTGTTAAATTGGTGTACCAGGTACCGTTTTTGTTTACCACATCGGTAGGCACATTCCAGTAAAACGCTTGCATCATTACATCATTCTGGCATTTACCTTTAAACGCAAACGATAGCATGATCAAGGCAACCAGTAACATTTGTAGTTTTAAATTTTTCATAAAAGCGAGTTTAGTTAATATTGTTTTTGATTTAGCAGGTGCAAGTTCCGATGTTTGGAATCAAAAAACGACTCATTTTTAAAATCCGTCCGAACTTTTACCAACAACTTCGACCGATTTTAAATTTAGGACGTTTGTTTTGTTCTCGATAATTCATTCTGACTCAGATATTCACGTGGCGAAAGCTGGGTTGATTTTTTAAAGGCCAGGTTGAATGTTGATTTGGAATTAAATCCAACCTCATGAGCCAATGCCAGAAAGGTATAATTACGGTAAGTTGAATCCGAAAGCATTTTGATAAACTCTTGCACTCTATATTCATTAATAAAATCGCGGAAATTTTTTTTGTAATACTCGTTTAGGATTTTTGAAAGCACATGAGGTTTAATATTCAGTAAAACTGATAGTTCTGCTACGGTAAGTTCCGGGTTTTTAAAGGGCTTTTGCTGATACATCAATTTTTCAATACGTTCAATTATCTCAAAAGTCCACAATCCCGAGGAGACCGATTTTACCCGCAATAATTCAGGATATTTCCAAACAAAATAAAACTCAAACGCAATGGTACATGACATGTAAACCAGAAAGAGCGTGTAATTTTGAATGAAAGTCCATTGGATTCCCAAAAACAACAGAACCCCATTGACCAGTAAAATAGCCAAACCACCGAAGCTACCTCTCAATATCCATGTGAGAAAAAAAACTTCTAACGGAACATTGATTTCATCAGACTGATTTAGTAATCTTAAACCTCCCAAAAAGTAACATAAATTAAAGGACAATCCCAATATAATTAGCACAACATTTCCAAGATCGAATAAAGGGTGTATCTCTTTTGAATAAAACTGTAACCAGGGAACATTGAATAACTGCAAACCATGTAGCACAATTACAAATATGAGGGGAATAAAATACCACCGGAAATTGGCAGGCCAACTTTGATGGATGTGTATGTAAACAAAAAGATATAAAACCGGACCCCAGGCAAATAGTAACACATGGCTAACCATATTGAAATATGACTGCCAAATAAGATTTGACTGCTCATACAATACAGCACCCAACAACGAGGCTATTAAAAACGTATTCAGAACCAGAAAGATTTTGACTCTCATTTTATCAGACCTCTCTATCCTGAGTAAAGAAAACAGAAATACGAACCCCAACAATGCCATGGCAAAAAACCATAACACAAAGTAATTAAACTTTTTACCCCCGCCCAGATCTTGCCAGTTTGCTACAGTTACATATACCAGATTTGCATCCGGTTCCTGATGAACGCGGTTTTTAATGTAATCGTTCAACTTGTTGGTTTCAACTTTTACCCAGCTCCCTCTGGAGAATTTGTATTCAAAATATGTATGCTGCTTAGGAATAATAATGGCATATTTTCCATTGATCTGTTTGTGAAGCAGATAATTCAAATCATGAACATCCCAATTGTTGAAAGTCCCGCAAACAAAGATGGAATCGCCTTGTGGAGTTGTATTGGGCAGTGATTCTATTACCAGGGTCGTTTGTGCAAAAATTGAAGGGGATAAACCTGTCAAACCATAAAGTAACATAAGGATGAAAAAAACAACCCGATGATAGCTTTTTTGATACATAATTAATCTTTTACCCTCATTCATGATTCAAACCTCCGCACAAAACAAGACGAATACCAATTTTCATTTTTTACTTAACCTGCTAAACCCCATTCTAACTAAAACTACCATTGAACAAATTCAGCCCTAAGATCAAAAATAAGAAACTTCCGGTTCCAAAACAACCTCTTAGTAAAACATTATCTCATTTTGAAACACCCTGTGCTTTAATTTAAAGCTATACCTATATTGACTATGATTTATTTAATTCTAATGACGGGTATTCATATATTTAAAAAAGGAATTTAGTTTCTATATTTTGTGATTGACTGAATTAAAAATCATTTAACCTAACCCATTGACTAAAATATAGTTATTTACAAAGCAGATTTTGCACTAACTCCCGAAAACCACAAGTAAAACTCCGGCCAAAATACCTGCCAAAGCCCAGGCTTTATGTTTGATATTTCCCTCTTTGAACAAAATAGCACCGCCAACAAAGGAAATGACCACACTGGTCCGGCGCAATACTGATAAAATAGTTATAAGGGCGCGATCATCGGTAAGTGCATAAAAATAAGCAAAATCGGCTATGGTCAACAGTATCCCTATCATCACGATAGACCACCGCCATTGAAAGGTAAATCCATTTTTTCGTTTCGGGAACCACAAAAAGGCAAGAAATGGAAAAAACACAGGAATCATATATACCGAAAACCAGGCCTGAACAGCCATCCGGGGATAATGGGCAATTAAATATTTATCATAAAGTGTACTGATTGAACCTAACAAGGTAGCTATCAAAATAAAGTAAATCCACCGATTGTTCTTAAACCGGATGCCTTCTTTATTTCCAGCCAACGAAAACATGTAAAAGAAAAACAAGACTAAGGTAATGCCTACCCATTGCTGCCAATTATAACTTTCGTGATAAACAATTAGTGCCCCCAATAAGGTCCAGATGGGGCCTGTGGCACGAATGGGTGTGACTATGGTTAAAGGCAATTGCCGCAGTGCAAAATAGGCAAATATCCATGAAGCTCCTACTAGTAACGATTTCATCAAAATCAGGCCATGAACCTGCCAAGTGATGTTGGGGACAAAAAACAGGGACGGTTCAGGTAACCAACCAGAATGTGATGCAACAATAAATGGTAGAAATAAAGCACTTCCGGTAGCCGAGGCAAAAAATAGCACCGGTATTACGGCATTATCTTTCAGCGAATATTTCTTGGCAATATCGTAAAACCCCAAAAATAAGCAGGAAATGAGTCCTAAAAATATCCACAACATACTGTACCCGAATTACCGAATCGTATTTCCGTTAAAATTCCAACGCGACTGACCAATAAATAGTCCTACCAACAGTACGCCGATACCCACTATTTTAAAAACCGGAATGGTTTCGCCAAAAATAAAAAAGGCAAACGCCGCTGTAAAAACAGGGATGGTATTGGTAAATAAACTCGCTTTGGTGATGCCGATATTTTTAATGGCATAGGTAAAAAACACATAGGCCAGCGACGAACCAAAAAATGCTAAATAAATAAGATTTAGCAAGATACGCCGATCAATATCCTGGATGGAAACATGGTTCCAATCGAAAATAAAAAATAAGGGCAAAAAACAACATGCCCCAAAGAGGTTCTGCCAACTGATAATGGTAAAAGAACTGTATTTATTGGCCAATTTTACAATGATGACGGAATAGCCCAATGCAGCGCCTACGGCTCCCACCAACAGAAGAATTCCTGTTACAGAACCCTCGAAATGCAGTTCCCTTCCCAAAACTACCATCAAAACTCCCAGAAATGAAACAAGAATACCGAATACATTAAAAACCGAAATCCGGTGGCCATAAAACAGAAAAGCCATAAAAGGTGTAAACATGGGAATGGTAGAAATGATTACAGCCGCAATGGTGGGAGAAACCATGCTTACCCCGTAGCTCTCGGCCAGAAAATATAAAAACGGCTGAAAAAGCGATAATACTAGTAGCCAGTAAAAGTCTTTTTGTGATGGAAATTGCAGTTTTTTAATCAGATACGAGAAAACAAACAAAAAAACAGAAGAAAAAAACAACCGGAATGTCATGACCGAAATAGGCAGTAATGCCTCAAACACAACCTTATACCAAATATAAGTCATGCTCCAAAAAAACATAGCCAGCGTAACTATGCCATACACCATCAATTTTTTAAAGGCCATTCTAAATTTCTGTTATATTTTTACCAAAATTAACCGGTGCAAATTTGCATTATATTTTTAAACAAAATTCAAAAGCCCTGAATTAAATGAACATCGACATACAGCATTTAGTAAATATCCGCCAATCGTTACATCAGAATCCTGAACTTTCTGGCTCTGAAGAGTTTACTTCAGAAGCCCTCAAACGCACCATCATTAGACACCAGCCCGATGAAATCATTGACAACATGGGTGGATATGGAGTGGCCTTTGTTTTCAAAGGAAAATCGGAAGGCCCTTGCATCTTGTTTCGGGCCGAGATGGATGCCCTTCCGATAAGGGAGATAAATTGTATTGATTATGCTTCGCGGGCCGATGGTATTGGCCACCAGTGTGGGCACGATGGTCACATGTCTATCCTGGTTGGTTTAGCAGAGCTTATAAGTAACAACAGGCCTACAAAAGGAAAAGTAGTACTGCTTTTTCAACCGGCCGAAGAGACTGGCGAGGGGGCCATAGCCGTAATAAACGACCCAAATTTTCAACGCATCCTTCCTCAATATTGCTTTTCGTTGCACAACATCCCCGGATTCCCAAAAGGAAGTATCCTGGTCAAGAACCAGACCTTTACGGCTGCATCGCAAGGAATTAAGGTGAAACTTACTGGTAAAACCTCACATGCAGCCGAACCGGAACTGGGAATCAGCCCGGCAATGGCTATGGCAAAAATTATTGAAGAGTTGACCAAACTCCCTGAAAAGAAACAGCTTTTTAATGATTTTGTGCTGACCACCATTGTTCATGCATCGTTGGGCGATAAAAGCTTTGGGACAACTCCCGGTCATGCTGAGATTATGATTACCCTGCGTTCGTTCGACGATGCCGATATGATAAAGCTAATTGCACATACCCAAAATACAATCCGGGATGTTTCGGAACTGCATCACCTGCAGTCCGAAATAAGTATCACCGATATTTATCCCTCCACACAGAATGACCCTACGTTGGTAAAGCTCTTGAGCGAGCATGCAGAACAATTAGGCTATGAGCTGGTAAAGATGGAAAAGCCTTTTCCCTGGGCGGAGGATTTTGCTCAGTTTTCGCAGCGGTTTAAAAGTGCCATTTTCGGGCTTGGTGCCGGCACCGATCACCCCAAACTTCATAATGCCGATTATAATTTTCCTGACGAAATTATCCCTTATGGCGTCCATCTCTATTATTCGGTTTATGTCGATCTATTGGTTAAGTAAATCAATATTGTTGAGCCTGTAAAAACCCTGATTCCGCAATTCCGGGCTTGATTATAAGTCAATTTATCGTTTGTTGAAACTTAAAATATATAGGTCAAAAAATAGTTGGTATGAAGGATTTCCGTTTTTTGATATCCATTACTCATTCTTTTTAATGAGTTGCGTTAACATCACCCGTAATTCATCTACTTCAAAATCATCGGTTACAAAAAATCCTAAATCTAATTTCTCAACAAGTAAAACAGCCTGCTTTACAATCTTCTTGCCATCGTTTGTTATGGATACAACTTTTGCTCTGGTGTCTTTGGAATGTTCCTTCCGGTTAATTAGTTTTTTTGCTATTAATGTTTTTAAAACATTTGATGTCATTGACTTATCAGATTTAGTCAAATTTATTAGCATTATTTGCGTCACTTCGTCATATTGCATTGAAAGCCAATAGATACCTGAAAGTAAAACAAACTGGGCATAAGTCAAGTCCATTTTTGAGAGTTCAGTATTTATTTTACGCTGATGCAAATTCGATAGTCTAACTAATAAATGCCCAATGCTTAGGTCAGGATGTTCAAATCCAAAAATATTTTCAGTTTCTTTGCTCATAGTTCAATAAATTTAAGCGGTAAATTGAACCCAATTTACCGCTTTTTCTGGTTCTACAAATCAGCAATAGGCAATTTCATTGTTTGCCATGCAGCTATACCGCCTGACAGTTCTTTAACACTAAATCCATTTTTTAAAAGGGTTATTGCAGATTTTGCGGCTAAATTACACCAGACATCCCAACAATAGACAACTATTGTTTTATCCTTTGGCAATTCGGAGATTCTGTTTTCCAATTCATTTTGAGGTATTTCGATAGCGTTTGAAATTTTAACCTTTTTTAAATGAGCAGGGGCATTTCTTACATCTACCAGAAGAAATTTGTCAGGCTGTTGTTTGCTCACTTGCATAAAGTCCATTGGACTAAGAGTATTTTCTACTCTTGCTTGGAAAAAATCATTGGAGTTCATAATTAAAAAAATTTAAAGTTTACGCGAGGAATATATTTACAAAGATATTATTTATACAAACTAAATTGTACTTATTTTTAAAAAAATGTTATATACTGAATTATAACATTTTAAATAGCTTACAATGCTAGTATGGCCAGAAGGTCTTGCGGGAGATTTCTTATCAAGTTGCAAGTAATGCTGAAACGGGTTACTACACTTCGCATATCACTGAAAACAAATATAACTTTTTATCTCCATTTAGGTTCAATAGGAAGCCTTTCTCCATCAGCTGTGGTGTGCTCTTCTAGCGAATTCTCTTTAGACTGGACTACCATATATATCATTGACCCATCAGAAGAATTGCAGATACCTCGTTTCCCTTGCGGAGCCACACGTATTACACTACCTTCTTTTATGCTAAAACAGTCTTTGTCCACTTGAAAAAAGCCGACCCCTTTTAAAATTATATAAGTTTCCTCGTTTTTTCTGTGTACATGAAAATACGGTTGCTCTGATCTCGGAGGAAGCGAATTGAAGGAAATTTCTGTGCCCGTTGATTTTGTCACATCTTTTAAGAATACTTTCCCTTCAATCAGCTTTTTATTCACAGGATGAACCAGGGAGTAATCCATTAAATCATTAAAGTCTCCTAAGTTTATTGCGCTGTAATGAGTGTTTTCTGATAGTTTTTCAATCTGCTTCATATCAAATGATTATTAATTAAACAGTTCCTAAAACAATATTAGATAAAAAAAAGCAGTCAACAATTAGTAATGGGCAATGGATAATTAGGGTTCAGGTCTTCCTTATTACATAATTCATTGGCAATCTGCGCTTACGATTAATGAATCCGTATTATCAGTGCTCCAATTTTTAATTCTACCTCCCGGGTTACGGGTTTTTCTTCGAGCGCATGGCTTTTAAATGTTTCAGCGAACTATCTTTTACCAACCTTTTGTATTCGTCCGATTCGGCAGCAAATATGGCAATTTTGCCTTCGTTGTTGTAATGGACACCCCAGCCGTAACGTTTTGTAAGCGGTGATGAGCGCAAGCAAGGTTGCCCTTTTGAGAAGAATGCTTCGCGTTTGGTACGAAGCTCAAATAGTGCAATTTTGTTTTTTATGGCAAATGCCTGGAACACAATATCGTCTGAAGTAAACTTGTAGGGGTTACTGTAAATCATCTCGAACTGGAGCGTGGCAATTGTTTTTTCATCGCCCTTTTGTGGTGGGATTTCGGCAAATTGTACCGGGCAATCTTCGGCAATTTCGATAAATGTATCTGTGTAATTCGTGGTGTGCATACGCCGTGTAATTTTTCATTCAGTTTCTACTCATTTTGAAAATAAATTTACAAGAAACAGTCCTCTAAAACCAATTTTGGTTGTATCTTTTTTTCCAGTCTGCATCATAAACCGTGAAACTCTTATGTTTTGTTCATTCTCTTTTTTTGAATCCCAGTGTATAAAGGTTCCTTCGATTACTTATGGACTTGCAAACCTCACTATGTGTCTGCTTTAATCTGTTGATAACATTTGGTAACGATTCTGTTTAATCATCAAAAGAGTCCATCTTTATGGGCATTTCCCAAAAAGAAACCCAAGCCATCACGGCTTTTTCAATCAGTTCCTTTGCCATCTTGGGTTGTGGATGAAAAAAAGATGTTTCAACCCTCACGCTATCTTTCATTACGGTACGCTTCCATAAACCCGATACTTGACCGTTTGCAACAATTACTGGCCGGAAAATCCCATTATCGGATACGGCTTTTTTGTTATCGGTCAACGAAAGAGAGGCGCTTCGGTCTTTGTAACTGATAAGGAACTCGTCAAAGGACGGCAATAAATAAACCGAGGTATTGTGGGATGCATGTTTTAACGATGACTGCGCGAGCCAATATTTTTCGGAGTCTATGGTTTCAGAAATAAGAAGCGGCTTAACCGATTCCAACCCTAGTTTAGCTTCTGTAGCTGATAACCCCGACCACCATGTAAAATCCTGTAATGTAGCAGGTCCATGGCTCGTAAAATAACGTTTGGCCAGTTCGGTTAACGATTCATCCCGTGTAAGCCGTTTGGTGTAGGGGACTCTATCCTGAAGTAAGGCATAGGTTTGTTTTTTACCCTTCAATGGGCCACTGCATGTTATCCCGTCCAATTCGGCACAAAGCAAAAGATGCGACAACCTATTTTCCGCGACGTTTATTTTGACTTTATGAAATTCACTTGCCAGTTCCTCACGGGTAAGAAATATTCCTTTTTGCAGGGCTTTTTCAATAATGGAGTTACTTTGTGTAAGAAGCGCTTGTGTAAGCCCCAGCTCTTTGTGCCTCGATTTCAACGAAGATTTTATTTTCTGTGCTGTAAGTTCAAGCATCCAATAGATATCTTCCGATGACACAAAATGCCAGGTAGGGCGCATGATGTGGGTCCTGATAATTTCACCGTTATTAAAAGCCGATTCAATTTTTTCATCCGTAGCATTTAACATCCGGGCTCCAACGGCCAGTTTTGCCATGGGATAATCCTGCGCTTGCATGGCTCCCATCCAGCCAACAACTTCTTTTGCTGTTTTAAATTCTGTTCCAACCACCTTTTGGTTACATAGCCGGATGTTTGAAAGTTCGTTTAATGTCATCTTATTTATTCTGATTTTTGGTTTCTTTTTTGGGGATATTCATTTCAAATTTTATTAACACCTAAAATCCGCAGGTCATCTGGTAAACCGTTGAAAGTCACGGGGTGACTCAATTTGACACAAAGAAGGCAAACAATTGTTATTCAATTAGTCACCCCGTGACTTGCGGAAATAAGGTACATTTTAAGGTATGAAACCGCGCCGTGCCAACCTATTCAATTTCTTACTATTTTATATTTCACTTACCGTTACAGGTTTTTCTAAAGACTTGGTCTATTGACAATTGGAAATAATCTGATCCAAGGATGATTGAATCTGGGTTACACAGGCCTCATCCAAACCACTTAGTGCCAACTGTCTATTTTCATCAACAATCGAACTCACTTTTTCAATTATTTCCTTCCCGCTATCCGTAATTTTTAAATTGAACCTTCTGCGATCATCGGGATGCTCTGAGCGAATCAAATGGCCTTTTTTAACTAAAAGATCAATGATCCTGGTTACTGATGCAACATCTTTGAAAACCAGTTCTGCCAATTTATTTTGCGATATTGTTTCGTTGCATTTTAAACTGTCAAGCACAAGCCATTGGTCGATGGTAATACCAAGCCCTGCCCTATCAATTCTATGCTGGGCAAACTTACGATATGTCTTGATAGCTTTTTCGATGGTATAAAAAACTACGCCTGTTACCTTTTCCGGCATATTTTACAAATGATTATCTTAAAATGGCAAATGTACATATTATTGTTCCTTAAGTTCAATATATTTCTTGCCTTTACCCCATTAGCATTCTATTGGTAAATAATAATGTTATAGGCAACGGGATTTTTTACGGGGACTCAATAAAAATCACTTGGTTTAACATTGAAGTCTATCAGTTTTCCTTCCCTTTCAATAAGAAAATCCATTGTTTTATATGATCCTTTCAAGTAATTCCTTAATTCAGCCGATGATTTAAATTGATTATTGTCAACTGAAATCACAATATCGCCTTTTTTTATTCCGGCACTTTTTGCAGGTGAATAATCCATTACCCCGGCAACAACAACCTTATCGTTTTGAGTCCGGAAAGAAAGACCCGTTAAATTGAAATTCAATACTGAATCATACTGTTTGTTCGGTATCAATCTCATTTTTTTGGCTTCGTAATCCAAAACAACATTGAACTTTTTAATGAGATCAAAACCGATAACGCCATCAATTGAATCGTTGGCCATTGAACCTGTTGACGAAGTCGAAAAATTGACCGGAACATGATCAAAAGTAAAATCGCCGAATGACAACTGTTGCAACGACGATAAATAATTTATGGATGAACTGCTCAAAGCACCACCAATTACTGGGACCTCTACCTTTACTTTGAGTTGTTCAACGAGCTTATGTTTGCTTATGTAGTTCGAACTGAGGCTGGATGTAAAACTTGCCCCCGAATCAAAAACTAAACGTGCTGGCAGTTCTCCTGTTTTCGTTTTTATAGAAGCATAAAATACAGGAAGTTCATTTTCGTATAAAAAAAAAGGTATTTCAGCAGCGTTATTGAAGAGTTCGGTCCCTTTGGGATATAGTTCAATGTAATTTTCTTCATGATTGATATAGGTAACATAATTTCTCATAAGCCCGGAACCGATAATTCCGGCAACTCTTTTTCCATCAGGAGCCGTATTCAGATGGGACAAGTTTTCGATATAAAATTTAATACCCTTGATGTTAAATCCGTTTAAGCAGATAGAATTATTGGTTGAAATATCTGCCTGAACCACGTTGGTAGATGTTGCCATTTCTTCTTTTTCACCCGATAGAACAACATTATTGCTTATCACAAAATCCTGATCCAATACAGTGCTCCCGGCGCCGGTATCAAAACCGAAACAGAGCTTTTCTTCCGATCCATTTATTTGTAATTCAAGATACGTTTGATAGCCATTTGTGATAAATGGGATACGTACCAGAGGTTCGATATTACCTGAAAATAAACTAGCTGCCGGAAATGAGGCAAAACAACACGTCATTGCAACATTTAAAATTCTTGTTTTCATATTTTATTAGTTTTAAGTACGGCAAATGTAATTTAAATATCAATTATTGATATATCAATTATTTCGTTTTAAGAAATATTTAACAATTTCAGTTAAAAGCATTTTAAAATACATCGGAAAATTTAATTTCTTTAACAAATCGGAACCTGAATCAATAGGGTTGTTTTTACAGATATGATAATGTGGAGGATTAACCCCTCATCTTTATTTGGTCTGTTGAGTTCTTACCACTGTTGTTTATTTAAGTGATTTTCCGAATCAATAAACTCGATAATCCCAAATTCATAGTCGTATAAAATCTTTGGCTCTATGTTAATTAGGCTGTCTTATCCATTAGATTGAAAAGAATGGATAGCGTTAAAATGGGATGCACTAGTATCTGACAAAAAAAGGCTGCATTTAGGCAGCCTTTTTTTTGAAATATTTGAAACAGAAAAGTTAGTTCATCACGGGCTCTGCAATAGGTAAAGCTGGTTTCGGTTCCGTTTTAACCAGGTTCATTTCATCAATGAGGTTTTGAGCACCGGCAAACTTGTCAATAATCAGAAGCACGTAACGGATATCTACATTTATGCACTTTTGCATGTTGTTTTCAAAAGCAATGTCACCACTCATGGCCTCGGAGTTTCCGTCGAATGCCAGACCCATCAAATGGCCTTTGCCATTGATTACAGGGCTACCAGAGTTACCCCCGGTGATGTCGTTGTTGGTGGTAAAACAAACGGTCATGGTACCATCGGGGTTGCCATAGCGTCCGTAATCTTTGTTTTTGTAAATCTCTTTCAATTTAGCTGGAACATTGAATTCACGTACATCGGGGTCTTCCTTTTGCATCACACCCTCTAATGTGGTAAAATAGTTGTAATAAACCGCATCGGCAGGAACATAATCGCCAACAGTTCCATAGGTTAAACGCATGGTTGAGTTAGCATCGGGGGCATAGGCTTTTTCAGGGTTCATCTCCAGTAAACCCCCTTCAAACAACCGCATGCCTTCTTGGTATTTTAAATTCGACTGTTGGGTCATTCCATAATAGGAATTCATGGTAGTAATGATACTTCCGGCAGTCATAAAAATTGGGTCTTTTCCTAAGGTTTTGGCATTGGGTTTAGCTAAAAATGCTATCAGTTTGGTAGAGTCAACAAACATTGATTTTTTGAACAGATCGTCCACGAATTTATCCACATCGCCTTTGTACTTTTTATTCAGCACATTAGGAATAAAGTCAGGATAGAATTTTGCAGGAACACCGGCTATGAACAATTTGATTAATGCTTTGGTAGCTTTTAAATCGGTAGCCGCATTGTAATCCTGATAAAAATCGATGGCCCGTTTTTGATAGCCCATGGTCTGTTTTTTTATCAAATCTACACTATCGGGAGTTGCAAGTGCCATCATCAAGCCACTTGCCCTGAATGCAAAAATAAACGATTCGGCACCTCCAATCATGGTTTCATACATGTATTGCTGAGCATTACGAATCTCAACCACCTCATTTTCTGATGTTTCAATCAACGACAAGGCCTTTCCATATTTAGCTTTTCGGGCTTCGTTTTGGTTTACCCAGGCTGAGAATTCAGCTTCAAGGGTCTTTTTTTGTTCCAACACGTTCAGCCTTTTGAGCGCTTTGTTTTGTTCCAAAGAATACTTCCAATAGTTAGAAGAACGCGCGTACTTAGAGGCATATTGAATCCGTACTTTGTCGCTTTTTTCCATATCTTCCATCCAGATATCCTGTTTGATGCCACGGATTTTTACCCGGTTGGGGTTTTCAAAATCAATCACGTTTTTTAGTTCAAACGAAGTCATGTAACGTTGAGTATTTCCCGGATAACCCATGATGAAGGCGAAGTCATCTTTTTTAAAACCATCTAAGGAAATAGGCAGAAAATGTTTGGGTTTAAAAGGGACATTTGCTTCGGCGTAGTCGGCAGGTTTACCATCGGGGCCGCAATAGATGCGGAACATGCTGAAATCGCCGGTATGGCGGGGCCACATCCAGTTATCGGTATCGGAACCAAATTTTCCGATAGATTCTGGGGGAGTACCTACCAAACGGATATCGCGGAAGGTTTCATATACAAAAAGATAGTAATAATTTCCGGCAAACATTTCCTCTACCGAGGCATCATATTGCGTTCCGTGGGTAGCTTCATCGGTAATTAGTTGTGAAATGCTATCGGCAATGTGGTTGCGGGTGGCTTGGTCGGCACCTGCTGGAATGGCATTCATAATCCGTTCGGTAACCTCTTCAACCCTTATCAAAAATGAAGCGGTTTTTCCCGGGTTTGCCAACTCCTCTTTTTTGCTCATGGCCCAGAACCCATTGGTTAGGTAATCATGTTCAACAGAACTGTGCGACTGAATCTCACCATAGCCGCAGTGGTGGTTTGTTATCACCAAGCCTTCACCCGAGATTAACTCCCCGGTACAACTGCCATGGTCGAGGGCTATAATGGCATCTTTAATACTCGAATGATTGATACTATAAATATCTTCGGCAGTTAGTTGCAATCCCTTTTCGGTCATGGTGGCCATGTTTCGTTCAATAAGAATGGGGAGCCACATCCCCTCGTCGGCTTTTACCAAATAGGTTAGCGACACTAATATTCCTACTAGGAACAATGAAAGTCTTTTCATTTCAGATATATTTATTTGTTAAAAAAACGGTGCAATTTAAAAATTATATTGAGTTGAAGTTGTTTTTACAAATATGTTATTCACGTTGATTTTTGAAACTTTAATCCAGAATTTAAACAAAGGAACACCTCCAACGCATCCAAATAGTAAATTTTACTATCTTCGGTTCGTTAATAACAGGCACATGAAAAGATTTGTTTTATGGTTTTTTATCAGCTCATCTGCGTTTTATGTTTCGGCGCAGTTCGGGCAAAAAGAGTTTAAAAAGGTTTTTGATAAGGAACTTGATCAAAAGACAAAATATACCCATCGGGAAAATCATTCAGGGAAGTATCAATATACCCGGCCCCAACAGGTTCCTGATTGGTTGGTACACCCCCCAGTAGCTGCACAGAATGAGATTTATGCCATAGGGGTTTCTGACCCCGGAATGGATACCACCCAAGCCTATGAAATGGCACTTTTCCGTGCAAAAGTGTTGGCAAACCTACTTCATCTTTCAACTACTCAATTACTTTGCGATTTTTTTCTGAACGAATTGGAACATACCAGCAGTATTGTATATGAACATTTCTCCCGTATCTCGGCTCAGATACCCAAAGATGGGGGCACTTTTTCTATTGTTGAAACCTACTATAACGCGTATGATGAAACCATGGTACTTATTAAATATGTCCCCACGAAAAAACTGAAGAAGAACCAAGCCGATAAGATTTTGCTCGAACTCTATAAAAATGAAACGGAAAGCAGTGTGCACGGAGAATATGAGTCGGTTTATGAGATGCAGGTGGTACCATCGCAGAAAAGCGATTCCATTAAAGCCTTTTACCAATTCACCGAAGTGGGGACACGTTCCGATGTGGTTTCGAAGATAGGCGATACGATACAGCAAATCCCCATTTACTCACTTATTTACACTGGGATTCCATCCACGGATTCTATCCCCACCGTTATCTTATCCCACGGACTTTGGAAGGAACTTTTAAATTCCATCATGGCACAAATTATTAGCAAAGCCCGCGAAAAACCTGAAAATGTCAGTTATCTGAGCGATGATTACCAAAAAGATTCATATCAAAAACTTACCCGGGGGATTTCGGTCAACAGACAACGGTTTGTAGTTACCTCGGTTTCAAAAAAGGAAAACAAGTTGGCTGTGGAGCTACAGGAATTAGCTTTGCCGTAGTTTATACTTTGGGTTTTGTGGAGAAAGGTTTTGGCCCGTCCAATTAAGAGTTAGGATATTTTTATCTATATGAATACATTGAAGCTGAATTATTTTTTGAAGGGAATAAGTGGGTAAATGCCAAAGAAAGTGTCTTTCCAATTTTTAAAAGGATAAGGGCTGGAGCCCGAAGATTGGTATTGACCGCAAATTGCACAAGAATGTTTACTAAACAGTACCTTGGGTGAAAAGCTGCAAAAATTTAAACCAAATCCCTGGTTTGAAAGTCAGGTAGAGCATAAAAAATAAAAGAGAGAAAATTAAAATCTGTATATTTGTAAGTAACCTAAAAACTAACGCCATGGAAACTTCAGTAAAGGTATTTCATTGGTTACCCCGGATTTTGTGTATTGCAGCCATTCTGTTTATCAGTATGTTTGCACTCGATGCTTTTGTACCCGGCTTAACTTTTTGGCAGCAACTGGCCGCTTTTGCCATTCATTTAATTCCCTCTTTTGTGTTGTTCCTATTGCTCATAGTAGCATGGAAATGGGAACGCCTGGGCGGAATTCTTTTCCTTTTGACAGGATTGGGCTTTACCCCATTTGTTTTCAATCACAATTACCAGATGAACCATTCCATTGCCATGAGTTTGGGGATTATTGCACTAATAACATTCCCTTTTGTACTGGTGGGGGGTCTTTTTATCTGGAGTTTTAAAAAGAAGCTGCAAAAACCCCTGTAACTCTATCGGACGGAATGATATTGATCAATTTCATTCAAAAATTATGGCTAAATCACCAATATTTAGTTTGCTGATAAACAAATATTTAGTATATTTATGACTCGTAAAATTCACTTCTATGAAAACCTATCCTCTGATTCTTTTAACCGTACTTTTCCTGGGATGGCTGGGATGTACCCGGGAGCCTGAAAACCTGACAGATACGGGTTCCTTGAAGTCAGGGAAACTGAAATTTGGCGATACCATCATCATTCCTTACCATTCAACGCTATATGATGAACAAAACAATTTGTCCTTAACTTTTGATACCGTACTTACTGATTGCCGTTGCCCGGAAGGTTGCTTGTGCTGTTGGCAAGGGTATGTGCAGGTGGGCCTGACCTTTAGCGTTGGAAGCCAATTGTATCCGTTTGCCATTGATTCCTATTTTACTCCTGATACCGCCCTTGAAAGTTACCACTTCCATCTGGTGGATGTGACACCCTATCCAACAATTGAACAGGACATTGAAATAACCGATTATTCCGTTCTATTGGTGGTAACCCAATAAATTCTTTTCAGGGAAAAGATTCTATTATTTTTGTTCTTTCAGCATCCGGACCAAACGGTTCATCCCCTCCTCAATTTGATCGGTTGCCAACGAGATGCGGATGTAACCGGGGGCATCAAATGCTTCGCCGGGAATGACCACCACGCCATCGGGACGTTTGGCCAATTCAATACAAAACTGTTTCACCGGACTATGAATGCGGTAGCTCAATTCTGGGAATAGATAAAAGCTTCCCCTTGGAACCACTACAGGTATCTGGTTCTTTTTCAAAATGCCCACAGCATGGTTACGGTTTTTTAGCAAAGTTTGGTTGTATGAATCAATGGTCGGTTGTGTGTCACCATTTACTACAGGGATGGCTCCATATTGATTAAGTGTTGGGGGGCAGCTGATTACAGTAGTATTGTTGGAGGTGAAGGCCTGAGCCAGTTTAAGGTTTCTGGTGACAATCCATCCTACCCTTAACCCTGCCGTTGCTGCACTTTTTGAAATTCCATCGAGAACAATTGTCCGTTCAAAGAAAGCAGAAAAGCTTGTTGCAGGTTCTCCTTCATACACCAATTGGCTGTATATTTCGTCGGAAAGCACATAACCCCCGGTTAGGCATGACTTTAACACTAAGGCTAATTCCTTTTGCTCCTGAACTGTAAGTACCCTTCCTGTGGGATTTGATGGGGAATTAATGACAATCAAATCATCGGGTAAAACCATTTCTGACAATCGGGCAAGATCGATTCCAAAATCAGGTGTTAACGGATAAGTTACAGCTTCCATTCCAAAATCGAGGGGAATTTTCCGGTAAATCCCAAAATTGATGGCTGGAATCAGCACCCGTTTTGCTCCCAGTTTGGCTAAAGTTTTTATGGCGGCATACATGGCATTCTGAACGCCAATGGTCACTACCACATGTTCCGAGGAATAGTTGAACCCATCGGTGGCATATTGCCTTTTTGCAACGGCCTGGCGCAATTTGGGTAACCCTGCATTGGCTGTATAGTTGGTACCATCGGAGTGCAAAGCTTCCTGAATGGCATCCAATACCTTTGTGTCCACCGGAAAATCGCGAAGTTCACCCAACCCCAACCCAATGGCTGTAGGATGTTTCGCTTGGTTTACCTGCCTAATGACGGGTAATGGAAATTGGGTGTTGGCTAAACGTTCATCAATGGACATGAGATGGAGAATTGGGAAGTTAGACTCTAGACCTTAGATTTATGACATGTGACATTAGAACTAGCCTTTTATCTCATTTCTAAAATTTAGTGTCTAGCACCTACTTAATGAAATGATATAAAAAGATGGTTTCGCCTTCGAAAGCGGGCTTTTTGTTCCCGTCAATTTCCAAGGTAACTCCGATGGTTGCTTTGGTAACCCCACGCAAATCAATGGCGTTTACCACGGTAGCCCTCAAACGGACGGCACTATCCACTAACACGGCCTGATTGAACTTCAGCTTTTCGATGCCATAGTTTACCTGTAATTTCAGGTTCTGAACATCAACAATCTGATTCCACAAATAAGGCAGCAACGATAAGGTTAGGTACCCGTGCGCGATAGTGTTTTTGAATGGCGATTCCACTTTTGCACGCTCAACATCGGTATGTATCCACTGATGATCGATGGTGGCATCGGCAAATTTATTGATTTGTTCCTGAGTAATGGTGTGAAACTTTGAAACACCCAGCTCTTTACCTATCAGGTTTTGAAGTTCTTCAAAGCTTTTGATGACTACTTTGTTCATACACAGTTTTTAAAAATTTGTGCAAAGATAACATTTTGGCTCATTGCTGAATGGGTCATGGGCAAAATGAAAATAAAAAAACCGGGATAGAACGCCCCGGGTTTCAATTTTTTAAGGCAGGTTAAAAGGCAATGCCAATAGCAAAACCAACTCTGGGCCTGAATCCTTCGAATTGGGTCACATCATACTCCTCTCCCGCTGAATTTACAGAAACATCACCTTTTGAATAGGTTCCCCCAAAAAACAAATCCATGGCAAATCCTGATTTTGTAATCCATTGTTTTCCAAATACAGCACCTCCGCCCAATGAAGTATAATTTCCACCATCACCATCATCATCGATACTATATCTTTGGAAACGCAAATAAGGGGCCAGATAAATTCCATCAATGGCATTTGATTTAGGGTAAAATCGATATTCCGGGGTCAAAATAAGGCCTGTAAATTTAGTTCCTTTAATACTATAACTTAAATATGCCACACCCATTTGGACAGAATTGAGATCATTGATTTGCCTTTCATAGAAAATAGACCCTGTACCAACAATAATAGAAATGGTATTTACTTTAATTACATTTTTTTCGATGGCGGCATCGGAGGTTTCCTGTGCAATTAAATTAAATACAATACCCAGTGCTAGAGTTAAAAGATAAAGCTTTTTCATAGTGCATGTTTTTTAAATTAATAACCGTTTAAAAATGAAAAAATTCAAATAAAGGGTGACTATTAAAATAGAGGAATATAAAATATCCCGTTAACACATGCAAATCAATTAAACTCAGTTTACAATTTCATAATCTCGTCGGTATAGGTTTGTGCCCCAATAGCTGTAATGGCCGCCATGTTCACAATCTCGCGGATAGACGCCCCCATTTGCAACACGTTAATGGGTCGTTTAACGCCTAACAAAATAGGGCCAATAATTTCGGCATCGGTAATTTCCATCATCATTTTGTAGGCAATATTCCCTGAACTCAAATTTGGAAAAATAATGGTGTTCACATCTTTATTCCCAAGCTTTGAAAAGGGGAATTTCTCCATCCGTATCTGTTTGTTGAAAGCGTAGTTTGCCTGCATTTCACCATCCACAATTAATTCGGGATATTCTTTATGGAGGTACGAAACGGCATCGCGGACCTCTTTAGGGCTGCCGGTACGGGTAGAACCAAAGTTAGAATAAGAAACCAATGCCACTACTGGTTCCATGTTAAACCTGCGGACTTCGTTAACTGTAAGCAGAGTGGTATCAATCAATGTTTTTGTATTTGGCGTATGATTAACCGTAGTATCGGCAAAAAAGAAGGTACCTTTTTTATTCATCACCACATACATGCCGGCAATATGATTTAGGCTGTTGTTGGTACCACAGATTTGGAGTGCCGGACGGATGGTGTCAGAATATTTGGTGGAGAAGCCGGCCAGGAAACCATCGGCATCACCGGCCTCAACCATCATTACTCCAAAATAGTGAATGTTCCGGACCATTTGGCGGGCTTCTGCAAGGTTACACCCTTTGCGTTGCCTTTTTACGAAAATCATTTGTGCGTAACGCTCCAAACGATCAGCTTCTATGTCTTCGTTAAAGTCAATAATTGGGATATCGCACCCTAAAGGGCAGTTTTCCTGAATATTTGCCAAAATTTTAGCACGGTTACCTATAAGAATGGGTTCGGCAATTCCCTGTTCTTTAATCATCTGAACGGCTTTAATCACATTGTAATTTTCGGCATCGGAAATAACAATGCGTTTTAATTGCTGTTTGGCTTTGGTAATAATAGTGTCGGTAAGCTTGTTGTAAATGCCCATCTGCTTCATGAGTTTGATGCGGTAGGCATCCCAATCTTTGATAGGATTCTTGGCCACCCCGGTTTCCATGGCTGCTCTGGCTACTGCTGGGGCTACCTCGGTAATCAAACGTGGGTCGAGTGGTTTTGGGATGATGTAATCACGTCCAAAAGTCAGGTTTTTACTGTTGTAGGCAGCGTTTACCTTTTCGGGGACTTCCTTTTTTGCCAGTTCAGCCAAAGCGTAAGTAGCTGCTTTTTTCATCTCTTCGTTAATCACCGTGGCTCTGACATCTAAAGCGCCTCTAAAGATATAAGGGAACCCAAGGACGTTGTTTATCTGGTTGGGGTAGTCGGATCTTCCGGTAGCCATGATGATGTCTTTCCGGGCGTTCATGGCATCTTCGTAAGAAATTTCAGGTGTTGGGTTGGCCATGGCAAAAACAATAGGGTCATTGGCCATAGATTGAATCATTTTTTTGCTCATGATATTCCCTTTCGAAAGACCCAGAAACACATCGGCTCCGGCAATTACCTCTTCTAAGGTTATCAAATCGGAGTTTTGGGAAAACTGCTTTTTCTCCTCATTTAAGTCGGTACGTTTGGTAGAGAGTAATCCTTTGGAATCGAGCATCCATACATTTTTCAGGTTAACTCCCAGTGACACATAGTAGCGGGCACACATTATTCCAGCAGCCCCAGCCCCGTTAACTACCACTTTTACATCCCCAATTTTTTTATCGGCCAGTTCCAGGGCGTTCAGTAATCCGGCACCCGAAATTATGGCGGTTCCGTGCTGGTCGTCGTGCATTACCGGAATGTTCAATTCTTTAATTAACGTCTGTTCAATCTCAAAACACTCCGGCGATTTAATATCTTCAAGGTTGATGCCCCCAAATGTTGGGGCAATCCCTTTTACAATTTCAATAAATTTTTTGGGATCTTTTTCATTTACTTCAATATCGAATACATCTACATCGGCAAATACTTTAAATAACAGGCCTTTTCCTTCCATTACAGGTTTACCGGCTAAAGCCCCAATATCACCCAACCCTAATACAGCGGTACCGTTACTGATGACAGCTACCAGATTCCCTTTGGAGGTATATCGGTAGGCATCTTCATGGTTTTTCTCAATCTCCAGACAGGGTTCGGCCACGCCAGGAGTGTAAGCTAACGATAAATCGTATTGGGTACTGTAGGGTTTGGTGGGGATCACCTCAATTTTTCCTGGTTTTCCTTGTTCGTGGTAACGCAGTGCTTCTTCTTTGGTAATAGTTGCCATAGCAAACTTGGTTTATAATTGTTAAGGGTGCAAAGTTAAGCAGCTTTATCGAAAACCATGAATTTTCTCATCTTTTGTTGAACATAAAGGAGAAATTTTTAATTGCAGAAATGACCAGGGTGCTGTCTTGGCACGAAATTTACTTTTGCGCCCTTTCGGCAAATTCGGAAGGGGAAACCTCAAAATGTTCTTTAAAGCAGATGGTGAAATACGATGGTGAGTTGAATCCGACCAGGTAGCTGATTTCAGAAACCGATTTGTCTTTTTTGAGCAGCAACCGTGCGGCTTCGTTCAACCGGACCAACCGTACAAATTCGCTCGGGCTTTTATCGGTAAGCAGTTTTATCTTACGATACAGATGGCCACGGCTCATACCGATTTCCTTACTCAGCGATTCAATATTAAGTTCGGTGTCGTCAATGTTTTTTAGAATCAGGTCCGTAATTTTTCTCAGGAATACATCCTCCATCTCCAATACCGGTGCCTCTTTCGATTCTAATTGAATGGTGTATTTGTTTTTCAACACCTTCCGCAATTCAATCAGTTTTTTAACGCGGGCCTTGATGTGGCTCGGATGGAAAGGTTTGGGGATGTATGAGTCGGCACCATGCTCAATACCTTCAATACGCTGCTCAATGGAGGTGCGGGCTGTTAACAGAATGACCGGGATGTGGTTGGTTATCAGGTTTCCTTTAATTTTTGTACACATCTCAAGCCCATCCATTTCTGGCATCATCACATCGGCAATAATCAAGTCGGGTAGGAATTGAATGGCTTTCTTCAAGCCATCTTTACCGTCTCCGGCTTCAATCACCTCATATTGTTCTGCTAATTCTTCAGACAAATATTTGCGCAAATCATAATTATCTTCTACAATTAATACGGTGTACTCTTTTGCACCTTTCTTAATCCCCGGCTCATCAAATTCCTGAACTCCTTCAGATGGTGCCACTGGCGAGATATGTACGTATTGGGATACGCCAGTCACTTCGGGTGAGAATTTTTCGTCGTTGGGATAAGCTTCTTCGGAGATAGGTAAATAGACATTAAAGATGGTCCCTTTTCCCTCCTCCGACTCAAAGGTAATCTCACCATGATGAATCTCCACCAGATTCTGGGTTAGCGATAACCCAACCCCTGACCCGATTTGACTGTATGAATTCGAGGTTTGGTAAAACCGCTCAAAAATCCGTTCCTTGTCAGCCTTTGCTATTCCCTTCCCATTGTCTTCAACGCCAATTTTTACAAAGGATCGGTTTTCTGCCCGGAGTTCTTTGGCAATAAAGATATGGATAGTCCCATTAGGTTTGGTGAATTTAAAGGCATTCGATAGGAGATTAAATAGTATTTTATCCAATTTATCGGGATCGAACCAAAAGACCAATTCAGGTTCTTCGGTTAATATCTGAAAATTGATCTTTTTCTGTTCAGCCAATTCTTTAAAGGCAAAATGGATGTCCTCAACAAATTGGACAAGATCTAATTTCTCGACCCGGAGTTTCATTTTACCGCTTTCCACTTTACGCAAATCCATTAACTGGTTTACCAAGCGTAAAAGTCTGTTGGCGTTTTTCATCATGGTGTCGATAGTCCGTTTGTATTTTGTTGAAAGAGCCGGGTCGTTCATCATTTTTTCCAAAGGCCCCACTATCAGTGTAATCGGGGTACGGAACTCGTGCGATATGTTGGTGAAGAACCTAAGTTTGGCTTGGTTCAATTCGTTTGATTTTTCTTTTTCCATCCGCTCCATTTTAATCTGGTTTTTGAGTTTGACCCTGTGGATGGTGAAAAGCCAGAAAAGGGATAAGATGCCTACCAGCAAAATGTAATAAATGGTGTAAGCCCACCAGGTGCGGTAATATGGGGGTTGGATAATCAGGGTCAGGTTCGCCGATTTATTGCCCCATTCGTTGTTGATACTTGAGGCTTTTACTTTGAAGTTATAGGTCCCGGCATCTAAATTGGTATATGTTACGTACCTCTGTTTGTAATCCATTTTACGCCAGCCTTGGTCAAACCCTTCCATCATGCATTGGTAGCTGGTTTTTTCGGGTAGGATAAAATCGAGCGCGGCAAATTCAAACGAAAAACTATTGTCTTTGTGTTTAAGTACAATGGTATCGGTGCTGTAGATGGGTTCACTCAATAAAATACGTTTCCCAAAAGGTTGACCGGGTTTTATAATCTGGTCGAAAATACGGAACTCTGTCAACTTGGGAAGCGGGATTTGATAGTTTTCAACCATGGAATCGGGATAGAAAGAATTCAATCCTTCAATACCTCCAAAAAATAGTTCACCATCCTTGCTTTCAAAGGAAGAGGCTCTAAAAAACTCATTGCTTTGCAAACCATCGCTGGTAAAGTAATTATGAACTTCGCCTGTTTTGGGGTTAAAATTACACAGCCCCCGGTTGGTACTCAACCAAAGATTCCCGTTGTTGTCTTCTTGAATGGCGTTAATAATGTTACCGGGTAAACCATCGGTGACATTATATACCTTGAAGCTGTTCTTTTCTGGCAAGAATTTATTCAGCCCATTTCGGGTCCCCAACCAGATGACATTCTCGGAGGATTCCAGGACACTATAAATAGTGTTATGACTTAAACTGGATGGAATGCCATCCTGATGCAGGTAATTGATGAACTGTCCGTTGTAAGGATCAAAAACACTTAAACCCCAGAAGGTTCCAATCCACAGGCGGTTGTTGTTATCTTCCACTATCACATTAATCCAGTCGTTTACCAAATAGGTTTGGTTAAGAGTGTCGTACATCGAATAGCAGATAAACTCATCGTTAACCTCATCATACAAGTTGAGTCCTTTGCCGTTCGTTCCCACCCATGTTTTCCCTCTTTTATCCTGGATGATACTTGACACAAAATTACTGCTCAAAGAACCCGGGTTATGGGAACTGTGGTAATTTTTGAATTGTTTTTTTATCGGGTCGTATACTGAAAGGCCCCCGATATAAGTACCGATCCAAAGGTTGTTCCTGTTGTCAACCATCAGGCTCATTATCACTTTGTCAGGAATGGATTTTTGAGCATCGGGGCCGGGATAAAAATGCTGGATTTTCCCTGTTTGCCGATGTATCATTTTGAGCCCACCCCCGTCGGTACCAATCCAGATATTTTCAGTTTTATCAATTGCCACACTTGTTACTGTTCTGCTATCATATGAGGCTTGAGAACCCATAAATTGGTAACTCCGGAACAACGAGGGTTTGTTGCTTAAAAAGTTGATCCCTCCCTGGTAACTGGCAAACCACAGATTCCCTTGATTATCCTCATAAATTGTCCGGACGTTATCGTTGATCAAGCTTTCCGGATTGTTCTGCTGATGTTTGTACTGAACAGCTTTTTTCTTTTCGCCGGTATAACAAAGCAGTCCCTCTCCGTTCGACGATAACCAGAACCGGCCTGTTCTATCGGTCACCATTCCATAAATTTCATTTACTTTCAATTTTCGGCCATCAAGAGTTTCAATAGCATAGGGAGCGCTATATCCGCTAACTGGGTCAAACTGGAACAATCCCCCTCCACGGGTACCAATTAAAAATTGACTGTCCGGTTTTTTATAAAAGGTCAATACGTCATTGGAACCGTCGTTACTGCCTGCACCATTGTGAAATTTATAATTCTTAAACCGTTGAGTTATTTTATCAAAGCTGTCGAACCCATGTTCAGAGGTTCCCACCCAAATCCGCTCATTTCCTTCATCGTAAATACTTAATAAAAATTTACTACTGATGCTGTGCGGGTTATTTACTTCAGGTAAAAATAGCCTGTAATTTCCTGTTTCTGTATCATATCTGATAAGGCCATTTCCCGAAGTGCTAATCCACAAGGTCCCTTGACTATCTTGAGTTAAGGCCAATATCGGTTTGTGAGCTTTCCCCAAATCCTCAGGATCAAATGGGATGGGGGTGAATGTATCATTACTAGGATCGTACCTGTGCAATCCCCGAAATGTCCCAATCCATAAATTCTTTTTTTTGTCTATCAACAAGCAGAACACCTCATCGCTAAGTAGTCCATTCTCACTATTGCTGTAATACTGGGTGAACTTGTACCCGTCAAAGCGGTTTAACCCGTTCTCAGTTCCTATCCAAATAAAGCCATTGCTATCCTGAATGATGCAATTCACGTTGCTGTTCGATAATCCATCTTCAAAACCAAGGTGGCGGAATTTCAATTCATCCGCAGCATTTACCTTGACAACACTTGCCACAAGGATTAAAAAAACAACGATGAAATTCCTTTTAAGATGCATATAAATGACCCTAACGCAATTTTTTATAAAGAAACTAAAAAATATTATTCCAAAGCAGTGGCTGATTCAAAAATCACACCTCAGATTCCATAAAAATCAAACAATGTGGAAGTTAAAAGGGTTTCTAAAATTTCATCTCAGAATCAGGGTATTAAATAAGCAGAAAGGAAGATCACCTTAAATAGGTAGAAAAAATAAAGATTAGAACAATACTTTAAAAAGAGGGTGAAGTGTGATTACATAGCAAGCCTTGGGAATTTGCTTAGTGAATATAGAATATTGGCATTCCGGATGATTACAGAAAAACAGCGTTGCAATTTTTAGTGTATTCCGAGTTTCCCCATTAGAGCTTATCTGGTTTTTTAAAGGGACTGACCTCTTTGCGGGCCGATACAGTAAATACCGGAGCTTTTTGGTTTTGCTTTAACCTATCCACAATCTGGTGGCTAAACTGATAATCTTGATTTTGAATTTCAACAATGATGGTATGACCGGCCGGTGAAGCCTGCATGGCTTTCTCCAATTCAGCATCTGGAATAAAAGCATCGTTGATAGCCACCTTTTGGTTTTGTCCCAAATACCAATATTGTTCTCCCGAAATATTCATCAATCGTTTAGTTCCTGTTGAAGGAAATGAATTTGAAATCACATTAGATTCAGTATCCACATTATTTTCAGCCCGGGTGATATTTTTGGTCTGATGCTGCAAATACAAAATACTAATGGTGGCTAAAGCCGCGATAGAGGCTGCATAAACCCATTTTTTAAGTATAAAACCCGAAGTTGAGCTTCTTTTATCATAGGTTTGTTTTAGGTGCATCGAATGCATTTTTACATCCAGTAGGTTGTTTTGTTGGTACCCGTCGATGGCTTCGGTACAGAACTCGCATTGATGCAGATGGTTTTCAAAAGCATCCATAAAATCCTTACTGCCTGTCATCTTAAGGTAGGTTTCGAATTCAATGGGTGTTGGGCATTTTGTTGTCATGGCTCATCAAGTTTGTTATTGTTTTTTCTCCCGCTGTTCCAAAATAATTTGCAGGTTCCGTTTGCCGTTCTGGATGTAACTTTTTACTTTATTCAGTTCAAAACCTGTAGCTTCTGAAATATCCTGGTAACTGCGGTCTTCTAAATAAAACAGTTGAACACAGGTCCGTTGCTCTGGTTTTAAAAGCTTCAATGCAGATTCCAGTTCAGCCAATTTTTTCTCTTTCTCATTCAACAGATCCAATTCATGTTCCAATTCCATAAAAGAGGGCGAAAAATAATTTTCATGGACTTTATCAAAGGGCACCGAATGCTGATCTGTTTTAATTTGTCTAAGGCAATGGTTGCGGGTTACAGCCAGCAGCCAATGGTTAAAATCGTCGATTTTGTATTTGAGCAACTGTTCAAACAAGTGGCTGAAAATCTCAAGCAGGGCATCTTTGGCTGGCTCTGCATCGCGCAGGTATTTCAAGGCTACCCCAAATACTTTGTGGTGGTACCTGTCAAAAAGCTCGCCCACGTATTCGGTCTGGTGGGTTTCTTTGTACAAGGCAATGAGTTCAGAATCTGTTTTGGTTTCTGTTTTGATAGGGTTTGTAAATGGAATCAATTTCATATAGTTGCCTCGATTCAGATTGTTTGTTTACCTCGATATTGTTCCTCAATGGAATCGTAAAGGTTATTCTTTTCTGTTTAAATGTTACTCCTAAAAATGAGGAATAAATCTATGAAATCCATAAATAATTCTAAAAGTTTTCTGGGTTAACTACCTAAAATCCGCAAGTTATCTGGGAAACCGTTGAAAGTCACGGGGTATCACAATTTGGCACAAGGAAGGCAAACAATTGTTATTCAATTAGTCACCCCGTGACTTGCGGAAATATGGTAACTAATCATTGCAGCATCCCAAACAACGTTTCTTCTTAAATAAAACATAATGGTATGGGTTCAACTTTTGATGTTTATGGAAAACAACCCGCAAACATCTCATAATGGAAACTAATTTAAAACGCAGGCATATGGAAACGAAAAAATCAAGAAAAGCCGACCTAAGAAACAAGAGTTTTTTATTTCTGCAAATTGGAATGGTTGCCGCTTTAACCATTGTTTTAGCTGCCTTTCAATGGTCAACCCACGATAAAATGAACCTTATTTCGTTGGGAACCATTATTGAAGCGGATTATGATCCGGAATTGATTCCTATCACCCGGACTGAAATTGAACGCCCAAAACCTCAACCCCAAACGGTAGCCCAAACCTTTGAATTGGTGGAGGATGTGGTAGAGGTTCCCGACGTTGAAATTCAATCGACCGAGGGGAGCGAACAGGCCGCGGTGACTATTATTCCAATGGTGGATGAAAAACCTGTTGCAGATGATACCGAAGAATTCATTATTGTTGAAGAGATGCCTGTTTTTCCGGGCGGAGATAAAGCATTAATGGAAACTATCTATAAAAACATCGTGTATCCTGAATTGGCAAAAGAACACGGAATTGATGGTAAAGTTTATGTTGGATTTATTGTAACAAGAACAGGAAAAGTTGATAAAGTAAAGATTGTTCGAGGGGTAGATCCTGTTTTAGATAAAGAGGCCATGCGGGCAATAAGCATGTTGCCCGATTGGATCCCTGGGAAACAAAGGGGAAAAGCAGTCAATGTGGCTTTCACAGTTCCTATAAGTTTCAAATTGAATTAAACATTTCCCGTAATTTTTTGGCATCCCATAAACAGGGAAACACCGATAATACTACCTACTTGTAAGCAGGTCCGTATTATCGGTGTCCTTTTTCAAAAGTTGCTTTCTATTTGTAAGCTTTTAGTAAAAAGCTGCCCTTTTTTGGCAACCCGTTTTTCCTCTCCTTTGTTTTTTTTGAAAAAACGTCATCCTTTTTTTAAGATACTTTGGCAATGTAACCTTACTGAAACCCCTGGATGAGATGCTATTTCAACCCGGTAAGTTTTTCTTTGGCCAGATTGGCTGCTTTCCCTGTGGGATATTGGTTTAAATATTCCTGATATGAATCGGCCGTATTTTCATATTTTGCTTTTTGCCAGGCTGCAATCTCAATGGCGTCCATGGCCTTTTCTTTATAAGTGCCTGTTGGGTATATTTTTAAATAATTGCGCAATGCCGTATCAGAAAATTGCGAAGCTGCAATGTTGTATGCTTCGATAAAAAAAAGTTTTTCTTTGGTCTGTTTTACCATTTCAATAAATTCCCCTTTAGGGTAATAATCAATATAAATATCGCACAGGCGGATTTCATTCCGTTCAGTAAGGATTTTGTATAGCTTTCTATCGGAAGGGATAAGGTTGATGACAATAGGCTTTTGATTCGGTGTGGCTACTGTTGACGAGGCCATTTTTTTATAAGTTGACTGAAGGTGCAGTTCTTCAAACTTTGAATCTATGGTAAATTCGCCTTTGCTGTCGGTAACCAGCTTTGTTCCTGTCTCTTGACAAAGAATTTTAACACCTTCGATAGGGCCATCAATACCAGTTACAATCCCTTGATACTTGTTTTGTGCAAACGATGAAAAGGTTAAAGCTACAAGTGCAGTGCTAAGTATAATATTTAAAGTTTTCATAACAACCTCCGTTTTTAATAAATGTTAAGTTAATGTTAACTGCATGTAAAATTAAGGTTATATACGAAAGCAATTGCACGAAGTTTATTAAGTTAATATTACAAATAGGTTTTAGAGAAACACCATTGGTTGAACCTTAAACTTCCTCAGGAAATAAATCATGCTGCTGTTGGGCAATTTTCATGAGTTCCTGTTCTTTTCGTTTCATCTCCTCTTGCGTGGCTATCAGTTCCTCCATATTTTGCCGTAGCTCTTCTTCCTGTGCAGCCAGTTCATCTTGTTGCATGCGCGATTCAGTCAGGAGTTTTGATGTTTGTTCATGGATATTTACCATCGAGATGGTTGAAGCCAGGTTGTTGCCTATTTTAGAAATGAATTCGAGATGGTATTCTGGAAATTCATGAAACGAAACCAATTCGATCACTGCATACACCTTTCCTTCCATCACCGCCGGAATTAACGAGATACTTCGCGGACTTGCCTCACCCAGGCCCGAAGTTACCTGTACATAATTCTCAGGTACTTCAGTCATGTATATCGGTAATTTTTCATAGGCACACCGGCCTATTAAACTTTCGCCTACGCGGAATTGTTTTTCAATTAACTTTTGGCGGTTGTAGGCTACGGCAGCTTGCAAATTGTAATAAATATCTTCAGGGTTTTCTTCGTCAATAACAAAAATCCCACCCTGAACAATTTTCAAATAGTCAACCAGTTCGCGAATAAAATGCAAAGAAAGGTCGTTGATGTTGTCGGAATGACTACGCAAGATGTCGCTGAATTTGGCTATCCCTTGATTGATCCAATTTTCCTGTTCTTCTTTTATCTTCCGTTGGGCCTCAATTTCCTGGGCTTTTACCAAACTTTCGCGCATGTTGAGCAGTGAAATCCCAATCTGGTCTTTTTGGCTAAGCAAATTATACTGAATCTCGAAATTGTTCCTGGCAATTTCATCGGCAAAACTGGATATTTTCTGCAAGGAGCCAATGAGTTTTTCAAAAGAGCGGGCAATGGCACCAATTTCATGGGCTGGTTTTAATGTCTGTGCATCAATTCTTAGATTCAGATTCCCTGTTGCTGCTTCTTCCATGATATTCCGCAAATCTTTCAGGGGTTTTTGTATCAGCCGCTTGATAAAAAAATTGGTTGATAAGAGGAAAACCAAACAAAGTGGAATGGCCCAATACAACGAATTGAATCCAAATTCGCTAACGGCAAAGGCCACGATGGCACAAAACATAGAGGCCAAAAATACCAAAAGGGCAGCTGTAAAAACAATGGTTTTACGGTACAAAACCCGTACAACGGCGTAACCAAAAGGGATAAGTCCAAAAAAGACAATAGCAATAAAAATTAATAAATCTTTCATAAAATTGGGTCTGGTTTATTTAATCAGGAAGGAAAGATATTAAAATCTTTCAGAATCTTTAAATCATCGGAAGAAAAAATCGTTCTCTTAAATCTCAACTTTTATAAATTATTATGATTCTGTGAATTGCATCAGGTAATAAATTTAAGGAAATCACTTAATTTTATACTTTTAAAATATGTAGCTTTCATCAATACATTATTATTTGGTATTTCAGTTTACTATTATGCAAGAAGTTTTAGGCAGTCAAATTAAAAACATGAAAACTGTGTTGGTATGAATAAAGGAGTGTTGGTATGGGGATATTTATCCTCCTTTATTTTGCTGTTGGGTTCCATTTTCATGAATATGGATTTTATGGCAGGCAAGGTTTTATACCTTATCGGCTTTATGGCTTTCAATATCGGGTATTTGATTCCTCTCTTTTATGTTATTTTTCAGGAAAACCAGGAGAATAAAATAGGAATGGTTCTTGTTTTTGGGATTTTGGGATTTCTTGTTTTTTTAACCGGGGTTTCGTTTTTTGTAGTCAACTGGGGAGGTGGTATCGTGTTAATTTACGTAGGAGGCGGTATCTTGATTCTTGCCATATTATCCATCATAATTTTATTTCGCAGGTTTTACGAAACCCATATCGATTCATGGTTCCCCGTTCTTATTTTTGGGGTTTTTATTGTCGTCAGCCTGTTGACAGGGATGGTGCATCGCCAGGTGATGCGTTCGTTTACTGTTGAAAACAAAGAGAATGTGGAGCTTTTGTATTCGGTTCAAAAAAAGAACAATGAACTCTTCAGGCAGCTCATCATGCTCGATACCCTGAAGAATCCCCGCTTTACCGGGTTAAAGAAAAACTCTTTCATCCTGCGGAATGAATCACGGAAAATGAATCAATACATTGAAGATTTAAAACTTCAAATTATTAAAGAAGTGGAGGGCGATACGTACAAAATGTTCGAAGGGAAGGCGTTTGACAACTTGGTTCCCGTGCAATCGAATGTTGAAATAAATTCGGTGAATCGGTTTATGCTCAAAAAACGGGGAGGCAAAGCTTATGAACTGAAAGAGTTGATTTTTAACTACAAAACCATATTGTTTAGTTTAATCCCCGATGAGCAGGTCTGGTTGCATGAATACGTATCTATTACCATGAATACCAAGACCTACGAATTGAATAACCGCCGTTTTAATAGGACCTGGGAATACCAGCAGTTTTACAATTTTCCGATGATAGCCGTATTAAGTGCCCTGAGCAATATTCAATGGAAAATCAGCTTGGTAGAAGGGGAATTGCTCAACTATTATTACCAGGAAGCACTTAAACTTGGAAGGGGCAACTTACCTGTATTGCATGAACCTTTAGATTCAATATCATTAAATTCCATGTAATTTTTTTGATGTAGGTTTGTATCTAATAAAAAAAAAGTTAATTTTGCACTCCGATTTTGTGTTAAGTACATAAGAAATTGAGTGATACAGCATAACAAGAAAAAAATTGAGCAATGAAAAGAACGTTTCAACCTTCGCAACGAAAGAGAAGAAATAAACATGGTTTCCGCGAGAGAATGTCAACTAAAGCCGGAAGAAAAGTATTGTCAGCCAGAAGAGCTAAAGGAAGAAAAAAGCTTACCGTATCTGATGAAAGACGCCATAAAATGTAATTTTTTGCATAAAAAAGAAATAAAAGAAGAGCAGGGGTTTTTTCCTTGCTCTTTTTTTATGCTCACAAAAGAATTACTAAAAGTTAATTTATTGCATGGAAATTCTCAAACTATAATTCTATTTTTGTGGCTAGTGTCAAGTCAAATATAAAAAGTCGGGTAATATTCACCCGGTGACTTTTTGATTATAGCATTATGCTTTATTTTACGCCCGGAGTCACCGGGTGAATTGATGCAAACACATGCTTGACTTGACACTAGGCTGTTTTTACACTAACCGAAAACATTAAATGTCCAAGTATGAGATGGCAACGGATCTTTAAAAAACAAGTTTTTTGGCGTACCCTTCTTTATTCGTTCGGGTTATATGTAGTTTTGTTTCTATTTGTGGCTTTTGGGCTGAAAATATACACACATCACGGAAAGTCATTCCCGGTACCCGATTTTAAAGGATTAGAAAGGGAACGGGTTTTTGAATTGGCTAAGAAAAACCATTTGAACCTCCAGATTATTGATTCCACCTACCTGCCGTATCTTACCAAAGGGAGTGTGATTGAGCAATCGCCACAACCTGGTGTTCATGTCAAACGTAACCGGACAATATTTTTAACGGTCAATGCGTTTAACCAGGCAAAGGTTGAAATGCCAAACGTGGTAGGAGTCTCCTTCCGGCAGGGAAAAACAACTCTTGAAAGCCGGGGGCTGAAAGTTGGAAGGTTAATTTATGCACCCGATTTTGCCAAAAATAATATCTTGAAGCAGATGATTGGAGGAACAAACGTGAGCCCGGGAGAAATGATAGAAAAAGACCAACGGATTGATTTGGTTCTGGGCAATGGGTATGGACAAAGTACCAGTTCCATTCCTAAACTGTTCGATTTGAATTATTCACGGGCCAGCAACGAAATTATTGATGCCTATTTCAATGTAGGGCGGGTAAGTTACGACAGTAGTGTTAAAACTTATTCTGACTCCATTAGTGCCAGGGTTTGGAAACAATACCCGGCATACTTCGAGGGAGGGCGCGCCGTGATGGGTTCCCGTGTTGACATTTGGCTTTCAATGGATCCCGCACAATATGTTAAAGCTGAATTATAAATAGTTCATACAATGTAATTCATTGAAAAGGTGATGATGAAAAAGGGTTTAAATAAATATGGGTTGTTATTTTTAGGATTCATGGGTTCTCAAGGCAGCATTTTTGCTCAGGAACGGTTAACTCCCATTTCAGAAAACCCCATGTTGCAACAAACCGAAAAGCCAAGTCCAAAAAAAAGCTTGAGCACCAGTTTACCTTTTTTCGATGATTTTACCGATAATTCACCCTATCCATCCACTGCAAATTGGTCCGATGTCAATGTTTTTATAAACAACACATACGGAAAAAATCCGCCATCAATTGGTGTAGCTACGTTTGATGCCATTGATGATTTGGGGTTTATTTATCCGTCACTTTCAGAAAATCCGTCAATGGCAGATACCCTGACTTCACGGGTGATTGACTTAAGTGGGGCTGCATCAAATTCCGTGTATCTATCGTTTTATTACCAACCCCAAGGTTGCGGTGATGCCCCGGAATGGAACGATTCCCTACTTCTTCAATTTATTACTCCCGATACGGTGGCCACGGTTTGGTTTGCCAACGGTTGTGCATTTGAAACTTTTCAGGTGGATACGCTACAAGCCCCAATGAATGGTGTGGACACATTGCTTTTTAAACTGGTCCATCTGAGAGTTGACGAAGAATTTTTATCCTCAAATTTCCAGTTCCGGTTTGTCAATTACGCGAGCATACATATTGATGTATCCATGCGCACAAATCGCGATCAATGGAATATTGACTATGTGTATCTAAACCAGGATAGAACAGCCACTGACACCATTTTTCGCGATTTAGCCATGGTAACACCTCCGGGCTCCTTTTTAAAGAACTACTCATCGGTACCCTGGGCTCATTTTAAAACAGCCATTGATAAGGAACTGAATGGCGTTTATTTTCATGTACGGAACAACGATGCCAACGGAAGGAACCTGAACGAGATCAATTTATATATTCGTGAAGAAGTTTCGCAATGGGAAGATTCTTACCGGGTTGGGCAAAAAAACCTGGATGCATTTACCAATTATTCCGACCTCAGGTGGCAGTTTGTAGAACCGCCCTTTGTATGGCAAGCAAATGAAAAGGCTTTGTTTACCCTTACTGCCGAACTCGAAACCGATGGCGTTGACCAACCGCAAAACAATACAGCCTACCGTCAGGTGGTTTGTGAGAAATACTATTCCTACGACGATGGTACCGCAGAATATGCTTACAATATTGATGAAGATAGCCGAAAGGCTGCCTACAGGTATCATACCTATGAACCCGATAGTTTGCGGGGGTTTTTTATGTATTTTTTGAGGAACAAGGATCAGGAATCGGCATTGGAGTCATTTATTCCCTGTATTTGGAACTCTGAAGATGGTAAACCTGGAACCTTAATCTATAAAGACGGAACTGCCAAAAAAGTAGCATTTGGTGACAGTTTAAATCAATTTGTTCCTATTTGGCTCGATAGTGCTGTTTTTATCGAAGATGACTTTTTTATTGGCTGGGAACAGGAACAAGGGAAGAGCATCAACCTGGGTTTTGATGCCAATACCAATACAAGTTCTAAAAGATTCTATTATAACGGCCAATGGTATGAAAGTGATTACGAAGGTTCCTTAATGCTGCGGCCTATCTTCAGTAAAGAGAAAATAAATACTGCTATTGCAGATACAAAAATCCCCGGTCCGGCATTTCAACTTTTCCCAAATCCTTCCGATGGTGAGTTTACCTTACAAAGCGATGATGGGACTGTGCAAGGGGAACTATTTATTTACAATCACGTGGGAATATTACTTGACCGGACGGAACTTCAACTTGAAAATTATAACTTTTCACACCTTAACCAGGGATTATATTTTATTCGGATTGAGACAACAGATAAAAAGACACAAATCATAAAGTGGCTTAAACAGTAATCGGTAAACATGATAGACGGAGTGCAGGAGAATTTTGAGGAGCAGGAAGAAAACAGTGAATTGTTTGAGCATTTTAGGTTTGTTGCCGATAAAGGGCAAGGATTATTACGGATTGATAAATTTCTGCAAATCCGGGTGGAGAATGCCTCCCGTTCTAAAATACAGGCTGCCGCAGAGAATGGCTCCATTTTGGTGAACGATAAACCGGTAAAGGCCAATTACCGTGTAAAACCAGGTGATGTTATTTCAGTGGTTTTGGAATACCCACCCCGTGAAATTGAAATTATCCCCGAAGATATTTCCATTGAAGTTATTTATGAAGACGATTACTTAGTGGTGGTAAACAAGCCTGCCGGTTTGGTAGTGCATCCCAGCTATGGGCATTATACAGGTACGTTAATCAATGCCTTGGCATACAGATACAAGGATTTACCTATTTTTAATGGTAGCGATGCCCGTCCGGGCTTAATCCACCGGATTGATAAAGACACATCGGGTTTATTAGTTATTGCCAAAACCGAAGCCGCCAAAACCCACATTGCCCTTCAATTTTTTGAGCATACTACCCACCGCAGGTATGTAGCTTTGGTCTGGGGAAGTTTCGATGAAGAAGAGGGAACCATCACCGGGCACGTTGGGCGGAGCCTTAAAAACCGGAAAGTGATGGACGTTTTTCCCGATGGAGAATACGGAAAACATGCCATAACTCATTACAAAGTCTTGGAACGTTTGGGTTATATAACTTTAATAGAGTGTAGGTTAGAAACCGGCAGAACGCACCAGATAAGGGCGCATATGAAATATTTGGGGCACCCCCTGTTTAACGATCCGGAATATGGAGGCGACCAGATTTTAAAAGGAACCACCTTTACCAAATACAAACAATTCGTGCAAAACTGTTTTGCCTTGTTGCCACGCCAGGCTTTGCATGCCAAAGAACTGGGGTTCCGTCACCCAAAAACCAACCAATTTGTTCAGTTCGATTCACCCATTCCCGATGACATGACTTCGGTGATTAACAAATGGCGGAATTACATTTCAGACAGAAACAACCAATAGGGCATGTGATAATTCGTTAATGTGGTAATTAGCTGATGTGTAAATTAGTAAATGTGAAAATTAATTCGTGAGGTAATTCGCAGATAAACACATGAGTTACTATTTGGCTAAATTTTGTTTTTTGTAGCGATCCATTTCCCGTTTCGACTTCTCGCTCTTGAGGCTTTGCCTTTTATCATATTCGCGTTTGCCTTTTACTAAAGCAATTTCGAGTTTCACAAAACCTTTTTCGTTAAAAAAAAGTGACAGTGGAACAATAGAAATCCCTTTTTCTGCCACCCGTTTTTCCCATTTGTTCAGTTCACGTCGGTTAAGCAGTAATTTCCGTTGGGTTTTGTTTTTTGAAACCACAAAACGTTCGTTTTCACGTTCGGCCAAATACATATTGCTGACAAAAAGTTCGCTATTTACATAACTGCAATACGATTCCGATAGGCTGGCCTTTCCATTTCGTATTTGTTTGATATCGGAACCAATCAGTTGAATGCCTGCAATATAAGTTTCGATCACGTGGTAGTGATGCCAAGCTTTTTTATTTCGTATTTTCGCAGGTGCCCCTTTTTTGCTCATGGTACAAAGAAAATAAAGGTTGTGAGAAAATACAAAATTCAACATTCCATTTTCCTGACTTTGGTCTTCCTTTTTGTATGTTCCGGCTTTCCTTTATATGAATCAATTTTAACAATAACATTACATTTTCATATCATCCAATTCTTTGGTATTTTTGGCAGATGAAAAAAATGGTACAATATCTTAAACTGCCTTATCCCTTTGAAAGAAAAAAATGGAGCACCATTGTTTTGATAAGCCTGTTTGTGAGTTTTTTTCTAATTGTATTTAAACCTTTTGGTTCTAATGGAATTGTTTCGCCTTGGCGCAATTACATAATGGGTGGGTATGGTTTGGTTACTTTTGTGGTATTGGTGATAAACCTGATACTGATTCCTTCCCTTTTCAAAAAATATTTTTCCAATTCGTATTGGACCCTTGGGATCAATGTACTTTGGTTGTGTTGGATTCTTTTCACAATTGGGCTGGGCAATTATTTTTACACCATCTGGTTTTTTAGTATCAAAGGTACCTGGTTTCAGGGTTTAATAAATGCGCAAATAGTTACCCTATTAGTTGGATTTTTTCCGGTCACTATATTTACTGTTCTTACTTATCATCGGTTGATGCAAAAAAATGTCAGTGCAGCACAAACCATAAACGGGCAACTGCATCAAGCCAATTATAAGCAGAATACCGGAAGCAATTTATCATTTACGTCTGAAAACGATAAAAAAGGTATTGAATTGAACGACTTTGAGTTGATTTACATTACCTCCGAGGGAAATTATTGCACCCTGTATTATGAATTGGGTCAACAAATCAAAAAGCAGATGATCCGAAGCACCTTATCCCGGATAGAAAATCAACTAAACGGACATCCCTATTTTTTTAAATGCCACCGGGCTTTTATCGTTAATTTAAAGCACATTGAAAAAACAGTGGGCAATTCACAGGGTTTGAAATTGATTGTAAAAGGTGGAACTGAGATTCCGGTTGCCCGTAATTACATAAAAACTCTAAAACAGGAGACTTCCCTTTTATCAAATTTGAAATAAAATAGTATCCCGTTTTCAAATACCATTACCACCCATCCCTAAAAATTACCTTTCGTCCCAGTGTCTTGCATTTCGTCACAAGACAAGGTTAAATATCCCAGTTTTCAGGTACTTCCGGGTTTACTGTGTATTCTTACCATGCAATTATGCAATTAAAAATTTGTTAAACTTAAAAAGAATTAAAATGAAAAAGTATTGGATTTTAACAGTAGCCGTAGTTCTGGTAATTGTTGGTTTAATTGTAGAACATTTTTATGGAAATCAATGCCATAGTGGCGAATTTGCCAGAGGATATTTTGCTGCGGGCGATTTTGCCATTGGGGTTTTTGCTGCCGGCCAGTTTTCTATCGGCATCTTCTCGGCAGGTATTTTTTCTGTTGGGATATTCTCAATTAGTATTTTTAATGTGGGTTTGTATGCAGTTGGTTTTTTTGTTTGGGGTTGGAAAACCAAAAAACCCGTTTTTACCACAAATGAAGCCCAACAAACACTTAAATCCTAAATTATGAAACAGGTTGTTTTTGTAATGATGCTGGGTTTGATGCTTGTTCAATCCACAATGGGTCAAAAAAAATTAGAAATTGTAGTTTCAGATTTAATTTCCGATAATGGCAAAGTCAAGCTTGAATTGCGGAATAATTTAGATAGCGTCGTCCGCAGCTTTGATCTAACCATTGAACACAAAGTAAGTCGGGTAAAATTAGATTTATTACCCCTAGGAACCTATTTTATCAATTATTTTCACGATGCAAACAATAACAAAAAGTTTGATACGAATTTCTTGGGAATACCTCAGGAAGGATATGGTTTTTCGAACAATCCGGAGGCAAAATTTGGTCCTCCACCCATGGAAAAACTTTTATTTAAAGTGGGTTCCGACACAACCATTGTCTTAAAAACTTACTATTGGTGAGAAAATTGGGGCTTTTAAACCCCAATTTTTATTTTAAAATCCATTACGTTTGTGCATGCAATTCAATTTTTTTTAAATAATTTGCCTCCCAATCGAAAGAAATCAATTAATATAGAATTGCATGAAAACCATTGCTATTGTCTGTGGAGGATATTCAAGAGAAGAAGTTATATCGTTGCGCAGTGCCGAACAAATTGTCCAGGTTATTGACAAACAAAAATACGAAACCTTTACTATCCTTATCAATAAAGAAAAATGGGTGGCTAAAATCCCCGGAAAAGACATTCCTGTTGCTAAAGACGATTTCAGCTTTATTATGAACGGACGAAAAGTCTCGTTCGATGCCGTTTTTATGGCCATTCATGGGGCTCCCGGCGAAGATGGCCGTTTGCAGGCCTATTTTGAGATGATTGGAATCCCCGTAACCACCTGCAATGTGTTTGTGTCGGCGTTAACTTTCAATAAATTTGCTACCAAGCTTTTTGTAAAGGAATATGGCATCCTGACCGCCGATGCCTTGATGTTCCACAAAGGAAAATCTATCGATACCAGAGTCATTGCCAAACGGTTCGGATTTCCCATGTTTGTGAAGCCCAACAACGGTGGCTCCAGTTTTGGGGTAACCAAAGTGAAAGAGATGGCTCAATTGGAACCTGCTATTGAAAAAGCCTTTGCCGAGGATACCGAAATCATTATTGAGCCTTTTATCGAAGGGGGCGAATATACCTGTGGGGTTTTTAAATCGGATACCGAAACCTTATTGCTTCCGGTAACTGAGATTGTAAGCAAAACCGAATTTTTCGATTTTGAAGCCAAATATACCAAAGGGATGTCGGAAGAAATTACACCGGCCAGGCTTTCACCTGAAAAAACCAAAGAGTGCCAGGAATTATCATCAAAAATTTATGATTTGTTGGGCTGTAACGGCGTGGTGCGGATTGATTACCTTAAAAAAGAGGACCAGTTTTACTTTATGGAAATAAATACCGTTCCCGGCATGAGCGCCGAAAGCATTATTCCCCAACAAGCCCGCGCCTATGGGTTAACGGTAACCGAATTTTACACCAAACTGATTGAAGATGCTTTAACCCGTGGTTGAGAGTTGGTAGTTCGAAGGGGATTTTTTGTTAATTGGGTTTAATTTGTTGCATGGAATTTGATGCGTGGACCTATAATCAAAACCAACCCAATTAATAGCATTACCGAACCGGCATTTAGCAACATGGTGGTTTTAATCGAAATTAAATCATCGAGGACTCCAATCAGTAAATTCCCGAATGCGACACCACCCGCATAAAAGGAATAAATAAGCGATTGTCCAACGGAACGCATCTGATTTGGAACAATGTTATGTACAAAAGCTACCATGGAAACAAAAAACAACCCGATGCTGATGCCATGAATGACACCAATGGCCACGGCCACTTCTGGTTTATAGTTGATGCCGTATAAAAACATGCGGATGGCAGTGGCAAACATGGTGAACAAAAACACTTTTTTGGCACCGAAACGGGTAACCAGCTTTTTTCCAAAAAAGAAAAAGGGAATTTCGCTGATGGCTTGCACCGCAAAGGCCAATCCAATAATGGAATTCGGGGCTCCCAACTCGTGATAATATACATTGATGATTAAAAAAATAGGAGCAGCAAACAAACTATACGCAAAAACCAAAAAGAAAAAGTATAGTAACTTCTTTTCGCTTTTCAGCAAATCACGGATGACCTTAGGTTTTAACGATACCAAATGGGTTTTGGTGGTTAAAGGTTTGTATAAAAAGAAAAGCAACAACCAAACCAACAGAAAAAATAGGGATGCTATGGGGAAAATATAGTGCAGATGAGTGGTGTTAATGAATAATCCGGTAAGTAGGGAGGAGCTTCCCCAGCCAATGGAAGCCCACAAACGGATTTCGCCATAAGATGTTTTTCCTTTCGATTGTTCCTCGTAATCGAGAGCGACGGTATCGAACAACGAAACCATCGGGTTATAGAATAAAGTGACTGCAATCATAAATAATGTGAGCCCTAAAAAGCCATCCCACAATAAAAATCCGGGAATTAAAAGAGTGGTAATTCCCATCGAAAGCAGGAGCATCCGCTTACGGCCAAATTTATCGGCCAATAAACCCCAAGCGGGAACCACAAAAATATTGTTGAACTGCTGGAACCCGGCAATGACACCAATCTCGAAAATACTTAATTGGGGAACCTCTTTCAGATACACGTAAAAATAACTCAGCCATGCAGCTGCAGCCATGTAACTGAACAGAAACATGAATTTGATAACGAGTTTTTGTCGGTTTAAAGCTTTATGAGGCATAGGCTTGTTACATAAATTTTGGCAAAAATAGGAATAACTTTTTCACTTCCTGATGATTTATTGGCCGACTGTGTTTATTTTTGTCACCTTCAATAAACTATAAATCATTCGTATGGATTCAATAATAAAACTAACCCAATATAGCCATGGAGCAGGTTGCGGATGTAAAATATCGCCCAAGGCCTTAACCACCATTTTACAGACAGCCATTCCTCAGGTTGAAACCAAAAACCTTATTGTAGGAACCGATTCGCGCGACGACGCTGCCGTGTATGATCTGGGCGATGGAAACGGGATTATCAGTACCACCGATTTCTTTTTACCGATTGTGGACGACCCGTTTACTTTCGGGAAAATTGCTGCCACCAATGCCATCAGCGATGTATATGCCATGGGGGGAAAACCCCTGATGGCCATTGCTATTTTGGGCTGGCCGGTGAATAAGCTTTCCACCGAAGTGGCCAACCAGGTGGTGGAAGGCGGGCGTGAAGTGTGCCGGTTGGCCGGAATTCCTTTAGCAGGCGGGCACAGCATTGATAACCCCGAACCTTTATTTGGATTGGCAGTAACAGGTATAGTCTCTTTAAACAAGTTAAAAAGGAACGATACTGCCGTAGCCGGATGCAACCTATATTTGACCAAACCGTTGGGTGTGGGGGCGTTGGCAACCGCCCAAAAAGAGGGAAAATTAAAACCCGGACATGCACATATCGCTTCCGATTCCATGTTGATACTGAACAGCATTGGCATCCAACTGGCCGAAATGGAAGGTGTAAAAGCCTTAACCGATGTAACCGGTTTTGGGTTGTTGGGGCATCTACTCGAGATGTGCGAAGGAAGTAACTTGCAAGCCACTCTGAATTACCAATCGGTACCTATTATGGCACCGGCCCTTGACTACATAAATGAAGGTTGCATCCCCGGTGGGACCAAACGCAACCTGGACAGTTATGGTGAAAAGATTCAACTGCACGATGAAAAAATCCGGTTTATATTAGCTGATCCACAGACCAGTGGCGGTTTGTTGATTGCCGTTACCGAATCGGAATCGGAAAAAGTTGAGAGATTATTAGCCGAGCAACAATTATACAGCAGACCCATTGGATTTTTAACGGCATATCAGGGAAGACAACGGATTATTGTCCTTCCCTGATTTCTCAATTCATTTCCCCGTAAAAATCGAGGAAAGTTATTATTTCGCAGGTAGTGATTTAAAAACAACTTAACTGGCTGTTAATTAAAATTTGCCATTGTTGTTTTTCCAGTTTTCTTTTGAAGGAATAGGCTCAATTACATCCCAGTGTTCGATTATTTTGCCATTCTCAACATTGAATAAATCGTAAAATGCGTTGTGTGAATTGCCAAAATACCCTTCACTCACTACTAATACAAAGTTACCTTCGCCTAATACTTTATGGATCTTTTCATATTTCAAATAAATACCCTGTTTGGCAAGTTCGCTTAAAGCTGAGCTTAACCCGGAAAGTTGGTCGGGAATTTGAGGATTATGCTGGATGTAATTGTCCCCATTAAAATATCCTGCAAGCTTTTCCATTTTGTTATTTACAAGAATATCGTCAATAAAATTTTTTACTAACGCTTTGTTAGCTTCTGTTTTGTCAAGGTCCTTAAGTTCGGTTGTACCATCAATCATGGTGTGTCCACTTGGATTTGGCTCGGCTGTTTCCTGTAAGTTATCCCAATGTTCTACGATTTTGCCATTTTCGAAACGGAAAATATCAAAACCGATTTTGGGGCCAAAGAAATTGTAATCGGTATGAGTAAACACATAATCTCCATCCTGAAAGGTCCTTACAGTATTTGCTTTTGCCGATTTTGGGGGCAATTGATGAAGTAGTGCGCCAAATCCGGCAAGGCCATCCGCTACTCCTAAATTGTGCTGAATGTATTTGGTTGGATTGATGTAACCAACAGGCCCGGCTTCACCTGTTTCGATGCTTTTTATTAAAGCTACTACCTTTTGTTTGTTCGATGTTTCCATTTTACTACTATTTTTAGTTTGTGAATAAACTGAAATGATTAACAATAATACTATTGTAATTAAAAATGTTTTTTTCATCTGCTTTGATTTTAATTATTTTGCAAAGCAAAGGTGCGGACAATCACAAACGTGGGAAAGGTAGATTTCGGACTTTGAATGATACTTTTGGGAATGCCTTTACAGGTGTTTTTCCCGGAACTCAGAGGGGGTCTGCTCAATATGCTTTTTAAAGTATTTAATAAAATTGGTGGGTTCTTCAAACCCCAATCCGAACGCAATTTCTTTTATTGTTGTATTACTGTAAGCCAATAAACGCTTGGCTTCCAATAAAACTCTTTCATCTATCAGTTCTTTCGGGGATTTGTCTAAGATATTGCTTGTTGCTTTATTTAAACGTTTCTCCGAGATGCTTAAATCGGAAGCATATTTATTTACCGATTTATCCGTTTTGTAGTTTCTTTCAAGCAAATCTTTAAATAGAAGCAAATAATCGAGATCGGCGCTTGCCTTAATTTCGTTAAATCCTTGTTTGAGTTTTACCCGCTCGGCTGATAACAGAAAATTGTGCAGGTAGTTTCGCAGAATATCGTGTTGGGCATAATCGTTTGTTTTTAAAAGCTCTGTTTCTATAGTTTCTATTAAAATTTTTAAATCATTTGGCGAGTCTGAGGTTTGGATTTGAGTTATTCCGTAAAGGTTGTTATACAGAATGGTACTTTGTAAAAACTGAATATCGTTGTAATTTTTACAAAAGAAGTTACTTGTAAACAATATTACCTTCCCATCATAATCGGTTGAAGTATCGAAAGAATTGACACAGTCTTTTGGGACGAATAAAATGGAATTGGGATGAATTGTTATGGGGTTAAAGTCAACAAAGTGCGTCGGCGAACCCTTTTGTATCCAGATGATATGGTAAAAGTCGGCTCGGTGGGGCGATGTTAATAAGGTTTTGTGTTCACGGATCAAGTCAGCAATGTTGATAATCTCAAACTCAACAGGCAACCCATGTTTGAACTTGTATTTTTTAATTTCTGGTTTCACGATGTTTTACATTCAATAAATCCTCCGATAGCTGAATATCTATGTAAGCCGTTTTTTATTATTTCTTTGTCATTTTAATCAATCTAAAGTTGCCATTGAAATCTGCATCCTTATCTGTAAGTATTGTTAGTCCTGAATTATTTGCAATTGATTCAAAATCACGTGTAATATCAGTAAAAAGAAAATTTGTCAATACGTTTGCAAATCTGCGAAGGGTAGAGACTTTCTTATCCTTATGCACAAACTTATCAAAGATTACAATTTGTCCACCGTGTTTTAAAACTCGCCCTGACTCATTAATACAAGCAATAGGGTCAGGAATTACTGCAAGAATCAAGTGCAGAATTATCTTATCAAACGAATTGTCAACAAAATCAAGAGCTTGTCCATCCATTACAATCGATTGAACTTGGCGGTTCAATGTTTTATTGCGCTTTTTAATCCTTTCAATCATGGAAGGCGTAATATCCGTAGCGATAATCTCACAATCATTGGGCAGGAACTCTAAATCTAATCCGGTCCCAGCTCCTACTATCAGCACTTTATCACCAGCTTTTATTTCTAATGACTCAACAGACTTTTTTCTTGAATCTTTGAAATAACCTGCAATTAAATCATATCCAGGTGTATAAAGGGTATATCTGATTTTATTCCAACTATTAGTATTGATTTTCATTGTGGCACGGTGTTTTGAAATATACGATAAACAACTCTTCCGCTTCTTTTTTTATCCAGTGGTCTATACCCAGACTCAATGATTTATCTATCAATGGTGCCGGAACAAATGGTGCCATTACTTTATATATTTCATCCGCTTGCAAATGGTTCAAATCTGATATTACTTTATTTACAGGTTGTTCTCCAGCATTTAACATCTCTCTGACATCTAATTCTGACGTTACTTTTGAATCGTCAAACCAATCAGGCCGTTTAGTATTATAATTCACTTCGTTTGCTAATTCAATAGTGTCTTGCCCAACCTCTTTTCTTAATAGGTTAATCAAATCCTCGACTTTTACATTTCCAACGACTGCTGCTTGTTGCAAAGTCGCAATTTTAGCAACTGTTTTTCTGAGTATCGGGTTCTTTAGTTTCTTAAATGCAGGCACGTAATTAATCAAGACATCCTCAAGTTGCGGATAGGTTTCTATTAGCTGCAGGACTTTTGTCTTGGGGCTGATTATTAATTTATGATTTTCCATGACTTATTTCTTTGAATATGATAAAATTCTTTGTTCTCCTTCAAGGTCTCTGTATCCTTGTATATTGTGAGAAACTTCAAGTGTCCCCAAGTATTCTCCTTTCTCGTTTCGTAAAGCAAAATACTCTATGTGAATCATTTTATCGCCCATATTTATCCAAAACGGTGCACGGTCTTCTTTTCCGCTCTTAAAATCATCAATAATTTTATCAACAATATGGGCACTTGCCGGTGGATGGCATAATCGAACATCTCTGTTCAAAATAGCACGATTTCGCTGAAAAATTCTCTCCTTGCCTTGTGAGAAATACTTTACTTTATCATCCTTGTCAACAAATGTCATATCAATTGGCAGGTGATTTAATATTGCTAATAATTCTTCGACCAAGAAATTACCTGATGGCAATTGAATATTACCTGCAATTTTATTCATTTCAGAAAGTGTATCTTCTTTAACCCATTCAGGTTTCCATGCTTTTGGTGGGTCGTATAAGCAGAAGCCAATTTCTAATGACTGCTTTTCTATTTCGTACCAGTCAGCATCTGTTAATTTGTCTAAAGTCATAGGAAAGAGTATTTCTTCCTCCTTTTTTGTCATATCAACAACCTGATTGATTGCAGGCAGCAAAATAATCTCTGATGACGCAAGCAACTCATCGACTGTAATATTTTCGGTTTGTAACATCTCTATGCAACCTTTTATGAGTTCACGGATTTCATCGTGTTTACCCCACATTACTTTCGGGGGTCCGGTAATACCATAGTTTTCAAGGTAAGGGAAAATCAAATATTCTTTTCTTTTGTAATGTTTGTCAACATCGAAAAGAGCATTGTAAAAGCCTCTAAGCTTAAAAATTGAATTGTTATCGAACTGTTGGCTTTCGCTTATCGTTTTTATTGATGATACAATTTGATTTGCAAGAGTTTTTAATTCTGCATTTTCCTTGAGCATCACATCTATGGGATGCCCTTCGGGAACTTGTTTCGATGCAGAAAGGTCTATGTTTCCATGCAAAACAGCTCCATGCACATCGCATAATTTAAGAACTTCTTCTTGAGGTAATCCAGATTCAATTAATTCTTGTTCAACCTCAACTACTTCGCCATAAGGTATTTGTTGAAGTGTTTCAATTAATTCGTGTCGAACTTGTTGTTCTGAATGTCCGCTGTGCAATTTTAGAATTAACTCTTTGAGCTTCTTCTTTCTATTTTCCGAATTATTTATAAGTTCACTCATTTTCTTTATATTTTAATAATGTGCAAAATTAGACTTAAAAACACAACATTTCAATCCCATAAAATGATGATTTTTATTGCTGTGTCGTTTTTTAAGCTTGCCCATAACGTTGAGTATATGCAGCGTGCGGGACTTCGTGGCCACTTCAATATTCACCGTTACTGCCCTTGCCAGCGATCTCTGAACTTGCAAATTGCTCTGAAACCCGTATGATGTATACACTGTTAGCACACGTTTTTGTTTTTATTTATTTTTTTGTTTCTTTTCTAGGAGATTTTTACGTCTCATTTCCAATTCAGGTAATTTCTTTTTATACTCTTCAACATTCCACGTCATTCCATAGTCTGAAATATAGTCTTGTAATGTACCAAGTCCAACTTCTGCACGTCTTTTATCAACGTTATCAGGGTCAATAAGAGGAGCCACAGCCCATTCACCTGTTTCCGGGTCCGGACCAATTTGGCTACCATAAATTTGTCTTTCTCCTTTTCTTAATGCTACTCTATCTTCTAAAAACGCTAAATCTTGGGCTTTGGCATTACCTTTTTGAACAGCTTCGTGCATCATTGGCAAATAATTTTCTTGCGTTTTAAGATCAGAGTGTTGAATAACTAGGAATATGGTAGTATTTCCTTGATTTCCGACAAGATCAGCGCCAAGCCAGCCATGCTCATCAAGTATTTTTTCAATTTTAATTAAGTTTATTGAATCTTGATCTTTTATTATTTTCAAATAATCTTTCAACTCTTTCGATTCCCAACCATATTCCTTTGCAATATCTTTGCTTCGCTGTATATATTGATCATTTCTATATTTTTGATCATCTACGTAGATAGTATCAAGTATCGCAACAAGTTTTTTGTCAAGATTTGCTTCAGCTTTCTCTATATTCTGTCCAAAAGAACAGTTAAATATAAAATATCCAAGAATTGTCAACGTTGTAATTTTTCTCATTTTCGTTTAAAATGTGTGCTAACGTTTGCTGCTAAAATGCGTTGGGGAGTTCGAAACAGCGTCGTCGTCCCACGGTAAAAATAATGCCAATATACAAAAATAAAACTTATCTAACCATCTGCCCCAATGTATTTTAGCAACTGTTGTGCGTTCGTACTTTTTATTAATTTATCAATACCTTATTTATTTTGTCAGACTATTCTTTGCAAATTCACATATTTCAAACATTGCTTGTTTTGCTTCTGGAAATAATGGGGATAGGATTGGGAATGCATGTATCATTCTTTCATATTTTTTTAAAGTAACTTCTACTCCATGTTCTTCCGCAATTCTTGCAACATTTTCACAATCATTCAAATGGATTTCATTAGTCCCAACGCAGATGTAAAGCGGTGGTAATCCTTTATAATTTCCAAATAAAGGCGATAGTAAGGCATCAGTTGGATTGTGGTCAGAAATGTAATATTTAGTCCAAATATCCCATGACCCCATTGGGGCAATATCTTTTTTTGCATTATACTTAAACGAATCGGCCAAGCATCTTAAATCAGTAACAGGTGATATTGAAAAAGCAGCCTTTGGCAATCCTATTCCTTTTTCTTTTAATGCAAGTAATAACGATAGGGTTAATGTTCCACCAGCAGATTCACCACCAACAATAATATTTTCAGGTTTAAAATCTTGCTGAAGCAGCCAAGAGTAAACTTCAACACAATCATCGAGTCCATCTGGGAATGGATTTTCAGGTGCAAGCCGATAGTCAAATAATAATGATTTAAGCCTACTTCCATTCGCAAATTTAGCTACATGCATGCGGTGAGTCATACATGAACCACCAATAAATCCTCCACCATGAATATATAGAAGCACCTTATTTTCTAACGAATTTTTCGGTATAATCCATTCAGCATTTATCCTGTTGATTTTAAACTTTTCCGATATGACATTCTTAGGAAGTCTCATTCTGGAACTAGCTCTTTCAATCCTTTCCCTGAATTCATTTACAGAAAAACTTTCATCAACTATCTCAGGTCTTAATTTAAGTCTAAATAAGTGCCTGTTTCTAATAATCCAGATAAAGAATTTACTTCTAATACTTTGCATTTGATTTCTCTTTTCGATAAATAATACTCTGTGATTCAGTTTTTGCAGTATGACGTACAACGTTGAGTGTATGCAGCGTGCGGGAGTTCGTGGCCACTTCACTATCCACCGTTACTGCCCTTGCCAGCGGGGACTAAACTTGCGAATTGCACTGAAACCCGCATGATGTATACACTGTGTTACCATGCGTTAATTATTTTTATTAATTAAGTTCACAATCACTTTTGTCATAGTGTCTTTTTCTTCGGGCTTACTAACCGCAATCATTAAGGTCAGAGCAACAAGGGTATTATCTGCAATACGCTTATTTCCATTGTCATCAAATAATATACCATTGTGTTCAAGGAAATACAAGAACAAAAATGCTGCAATCCGTTTGTTTCCGTCTGAAAATGAGTGATTTTTAGTTATGAGATACAATAAATTTGCTGCTTTCTCCTCAATACTTGGATATAAATCAATCCCGTCAAAAGTTTGATAAATAGTTGATATAGAACTTTTAAAAGAATCGTCTTTTTCATGCCCAAATAAATCACTATTTCCGTGGATTTTTTTTGCCAAATTTATCTGAGTCATTGCTTCCTCATATGTCAATTGATAATGTTCCTTGCCTGAAGTATTATTTATCTCAAGTTTTTGATAATCATATTGGTCTAAAATATCTAATGCGTATGCATATTTTGTGATAATATTCAATAGACCGATACTTTCGTCACCTGTCAACTTTTTAAACTTTAATGAATCTCCAAGTATTTTTACAGATGTTTGAAGTTCTTTTAATTGAATATTTTGGTGAATTAATCGTTTATTATCAATGACGAACCCTTTTAACAAATATTCCTTTATTATTCCACTTGCCCAAATTCGAAATTGTATTCCACGTTTTGAATTTACCCGATATCCAACAGAAATAATTGCATCGAGATTGTATAACTTTATTTTTCGCTGTACTTGTCTTTTACCCTCTTGTTGAACTACCGAGGAATCCTCGGTAGTTGAAAGCTCCTCTAACTCACCAGATTGATAAATATTTTTGAGGTGAAGTCCTATTGTATCAGAGTCTTTATCAAACAACTGGGCCATTTGTTTCTGAGTCAGCCATACCGTTTCATTATTAAACTTTACATCAATTTTGGTCTGGCCATCATCTGTTTGGTATATTTTAATTGCAGATTCAGTCATTATTATGTTTTTCACAAATCTATAAAAACATTTCGAATATTGCTTTAGTTATCAGGATGTTGCTATTTTTTTAATGCATGGTAACGGTCGCAGCTATGCCCAGCGCGGGATTGCGAGACGCGTCCGTATCCCCCGTAACAAACCACGATGCGAGACGAACAGTTGATTAACTAATTCACCCCCAATATTTTATACACGTTGTTGGGCATAGTTGTTATTTTTTTAATTCATATATTTCGCCTATATTTTTAATATATCCTACAAAACCATATTTATCTGTATAATACAATGTTGTAATGGAATCCTTATTGTTATCATTGTTTAATTTAAATTCATAGACTTTGTCAAATGTGTTATTTATTATCTTTTTGTTAGTGTAATAATTTGAATATTGAGAGACTTTAATCTCTAAAGCATCGTACCAATTAATTTTCGAATCAACATTAACCCCATCATCAGCATATGTATCAACCAATCCTTTAACGTACGTTATACAATTTCTATTATTAAAAGGAGTACCGTCACAATCATCTAATGTATCGGAAGTATAATATTTTATGGTATCTGTCATTCTTTTTACATAAACACATTGAAATTCAAAGATATCAAATGGTTTTTTTCCACAAGTTCCTGTAATCGACTCAAAATATTGTCCATTTATTACTGAATCCACAATAAGAACGTCTCGGTTTTTGTATGATTCAAATATCAATGTATCCTTATTTTCAAAGATAATTTTATAATCATTGGATAATTTGTAATCTCTATCATCTCCAAATAACTCATTAAGAAATCCCCGTTCACAAGAATATAATCCTAGTATACTTGCTAAAATAATTAATGTGTAGAATGTTTTCATTTTCTTATTATGCCCAACGGTTTGTGTATGCGTAGTGGCGGACCTCGGAGCTCTTCGCTATCAAGCCGAGATGGTATTGATGCGAGCCACATACCTTGATATTTGCTACTTTTTCCGCCATTACGTATGACACATTGTTATGCCACGTTTATTCTCATTATTTCTTTATAAAACTTTCTGAAAGACCTACTATTCTGTGAAGCAATTTCAGGTCTTAGTGTACTTGCAATCAGTTTTCTATGAGCTTTCTTTTTCAAGTTTACTCCCTTTTTTAATTTACTATTCAGCCATGAATTTGGACTAGGTATTTCTTCATCTACATTTTGAAATGTTTCAGTAATTAGTCCTGAGTTAATAAGCTTATTATCTTTCAAACCTTCATAATCAGCACATAACCAACTTTCATATGTTTTATCAGCTATAATTACAATAATCTCAGCAGGCATTTGTAAGCTGCCATTTTTCTGCGATTCAATAAACTGATTACAGTTTTCATAAATTTTTTCTTTTAGCTCAATACAATCCTTAACCAAATTTTCCCTTAATGCTTCTCTATAGTCTAACGTAATTATTACTTTCTCAGGTTTGCATAACTTAATAACTTTTAGTAATTCATCACCAGTGTTTTTCATTATATTTCCAATTCCCATTGCATTTGATATTGGAAAGTAAATTTGACCAAGAATCTTACTTGCAAATGATAAAAAAGTATCATATTCTCCATGACCTTCAACTATAAATGCGACTTTTCCCATAATTACCAGCTTGTTGGAACACCTTTTAATAAACCTCTAGTCCATAATTCTCCAATTTCGCCCATCGATATTTCGGAGTCAGGAATAATCTGCTTAATTGATGAGTATCTAGTTCCGTTTGCATCTCGTTCGGTTATTAAAAGTTCATCTTCTTCAATGCACTCAAGTACTTGTTGAGAATGAGTTGTTAAAATGACTTGAAGATGTTTAAACTCAATTACCTCCTTTATATGAGATATTAAATCTTTCACAGCCCATGGATGTAAACCATGTTCAGGCTCTTCGATAAGAACGGTTGACCCACTTTTGTGAGATTCAACTGATATTAAAATCGCTAAAGCTCTTAGAGTACCATCTGATGACTCCCATGATTCTATATCACGTCCTTCAAATACTTCCTTGAATACCAAATACTCTTTTCCTGCCCGCAAACTTTCTGATGATACAGAATCAAAGTATGGAGAAATGTTTGACATTGTTGCAATTACTCTTTCCCAACCTTCAGGATTATCTTTAGAGAATCTTTTTATAATTGAAGGAATATTATTCCCAGATATTGAAACGCGACTACCTGACGATATTGGTTGTTCCTGCCGTAATTCATTAATCAACAAATCATATCGACCATATGTCTGAACTTCAGATAAAATCCTTTTTAAATGAATTGAAAAACCAAAAATGGCTCTTCTACTAGATAGAATAGATAGCTCGTTCTTTTTTTCTGCTGATTTATGCAAATTGAGGAGTTCTTTCGTTATTTGATGAACTCCTTTTAAAGTCACTTTACTTGAGGTTTCTTTAAAAAATGAACCAACACCTAACCAGCTAACAAAAAGTTTAAGATTTTCCTTATTTCCAGTATCAAAATCAAATTCATACTTAAGATTATGTCTTGCGTCTTTAAAAATTTGAATACTACTATTTGATAATTCAGCAATACGCTCATCTGAAAGGTCAAAGTTTTTCGTAGAATCTAATTCAAAGCGATTGTCAACGAAATATGCTATTAGAAGTAACGAATTAATCTTAATTCTTTCCTTAGGAATTTTTAGAGTATTTCTCTTAGTTTTAGTGAAAACAAGTTCATAAGAAACTTCGAGTGCAGGTAAGTTCTTATCACACCAATTGTCTGGTGGTTCAATATCAAAATCAATTCTAAATGATATTTCCTTGTCATATGTGCTTAAATGCTGCTTTGGTAATATTTCAGCAAATCCACCTCGTTTATATATTGATTCTTGCAAGCCAAAGCGAGTTATATCTGAGATAAAATCAATAGCTTTTATTAAGTTACTCTTTCCTGTTGCGTTAGCACCAACAACAACAGTCAGATTATTTAACTTAATATTCGAAGTTAGAATACTCCTAAAATTAGATATTTCAATATTCTTTATCATGACTTAATCTTATTTGCAGTATCGTTTTTTAGGACGGTGTCATAATGTGGCATAACGGCCGGCGGTATGCGACGTGGGGGTTTTCGTGAAGACGAACCTATCACCCGTTACAAACCTTGCCAGCGAGAACTGCGCTTGCAAATTGCGCTGAAACCCCCATGGCGTATGACCGCTTGTTGTGTGCTGCCCTTTTTTAATTCTTCGTTTAGCAAATATAATCAAACTTTTTAATCGAAGAACGGCTCTTGCATAGTGCGGTGGGGCGGGAAGGGTTGGTAAGCTCTTTGGCAAAATTAGGTTCGAACTTTTGGCACGTGTGTTTTGCCAATGTGCTTAACAACGAAGGTATGGACAGGGTGGCTTGAACGGGCTTTTCTTGTTTTTAGGTCATTTCCTTCTTAAAACCACAAATTTAATTGAACATATAATTGAGTTCAATTCCATAATCGAAATTGTAGAGTTTATAATATTTATGGATTGATAGAATTGAATGGGAAACACGTAGACCAAACAAAAAATTCTTCTGCCACTTTATAACCAAAGGAAATCTCAGGCTACCAATCCATGAAAAATCAGCTTTTTTAAATGCTTCTGTATTGGGTGTAATCCTATTTGTCATGTCGCTTGCATGCATATTTGAAGAAATCAATTTTGCATAAGCAATTCCACTTTCAAAATAAAAGAATCTTTTATAGGGTTTAATTTTGTAGCCTATAAGAACGGGAAGCTCTATATAATTTAAAAACAAAGTTTCAAATGAACGCATACTATACTGGTTGGTAAATCCATAGATACTTCCCTTATTGATGTATCTAAATTCAAATGTTGAATATATCTTTTTGGTAAATTCACGTTTAACGAATAACCCGGCAGAAAAGCCCAAAGTACCTCCTATCTCTTTCCCCGTATTATTTGAATTCCAATATTGGGCTTCATCTCTGCCTTTAAATTCTATCCCATTTATGTTTAATAATAACCCTCCTATAAACCTATTTTGTTGAGCGTTTAAATACAATGGTATGCCAATAAACAGTATTAATAATAGATTTCTAAGGTTACTATTTACATTCATTATTGAATTATAATTGAATCCTGACTTAAATTATAGCCAGCGAATATTCCATAACCATTGACGATGTTTGTATAAACATCCATTTGTTTGGTTTGTGCTTCGTAATATGTCTTTAAGTATTTATAATAAGCGGTGCTTATGGTCTTGAAATTAATGTAGAGCGTGTTTGAGCCAGCGTTTAATGATTTTAACAAGGGTTCCTTTTCCAATAAAAACGAAAGCTGATATTTTGCTCCCTGAATTTTATCATCCGAAAAAAATATCCTTTTGCATTTAGCTCCGCTGCTGCCATTTTCGACAATATTATCGTTAACAACAATATCTATTTGTTTTGACAGAATGCTGTCGCTATTAAGCACAGGGTATTTCGATGTGATTTCGAGTACATAGTAATTAGCTGTTTGTGATATGTCCTGAAATTTAATTTCGCAAAACAGGTATTCGTTGTTAACGGAAATTGTATCGTGGCTAAGTATGGGCACTTGAATAGGGATAGTGTCAAGTGCCGAAACTGTTTCCATACTTGGAACGGTAACGGAGATGGAATAATCTTCCTTTGGCAATAGCGTGGTTGGCAATGTGTAAAACCCTTTTTGATTATATGTTAATTTCCCAATCAATGCCCTTCCTTGAAATAGCTTGACATCAGCATTATCAATGTAATTTAAAGAATCTGCTGCCAAAATTGGAATACTTTTACTGATATTGACGAGTAATGTGCCTTGTGGTGAGAAAAAGCTATTGACAACAATTTTACTTTCAGGATTGGCAATGTCTATCGTAACATCTTTGGTACATGATACGAATAGTACAACGAGCGCAATAATCCATGTTTTGTTCATAGCTCTAAAACTTGAAACTGTAAGTTATATAAGGCAGTATTGGAAATATAGATATTGATTTTAAAACTTTTTTATCTGTTACCGATTGTCCGTTAACTTGCTCGTAATCGGCATAAACAAGAAATGAATTGTGGTGATTGTAGGCATTATATACGCCCATGCTCCATGTTCTTTCGCCCCATTTCTTTTGTTTGTGGAAGTTCAGCCCAATATCTAAACGGTGGTATGCTGGCATTCGATAAGCATTTTTGGTACTTTGAACGGCTATGTCGTTTTTATCGCTATTACTTTCGCCTGTTGCAAAGTTGAAATTTGAAATATATTGCGCATCGGGCAAAGTGATACATCGACCGGAACCATAAACCCAAACGATGCCTATATCGAACCTGTTGCTAAACTTTTGGTTGACTACTAAATTAAGATTATGCCTTCGGTCGAATATATAGGGAAATGACTTGCCATTGTTAAGATTATCGAACTGCCGTTCTGTTTTTGAAAGTGTATAGGCTATCCATCCAGTTGTTTTATTTAACTTTTTCTCGGCGTAGAATTCCAATCCATAAGACCGTCCTTTACCAATTTCGAACAAGTTTTCCCATTTGGCAGGTTGTTGATTGTAGTTAAACTCTCCGTCATCGATTGCATTAGATAATGTTTTATAGAAACCTTCTACTGAAATTTCGTAACCCTTATCTAACGATAGAAAAGAACCAACAACAATCTGTTTGGACTTTTGAGGTGGTAGAATATCGGTAGCCGGCAGCCAAATCTCTGGGTTTGCATTTATTGTTACACTACCACCTTTCCTATAAAGGTTCATTATGTTGGGATATTGGAAAACATATTGGTTCATTTCGGTATAAGCAACCTTTAATGACAAGTCGGACGTTAATAAATACCTGACTGAAATACGAGGCTCTAAGGATTTATACCATTTGTTTTTTACATGATAAAATGAGGCATGTAAGCCAATGTTTGATTTAAGTTTGGGCGTGAAATCAATGTCGTCATCAATGTATAGGTGCATTTCGTGAGCATATATGTTTTGATTCCAATAAGTAGTATCGTAACTCAGAACACCGCTTTTTGTATTGTTCACATTTTTGCTTATTGGCAAATAGGTGAAATATGTATAACTGCCACCAAACTTAACGGAATGCTGCGTATTGGGGAAGTAGGAGAAATCGAGCAATGCTGATTTGTTTTGCAAGTTCGAAAAGCTTTTTTCGGTATTTGCTTGTTGCTCATTTAAGAGGATTGATTGAACTTCGGAATTAACATCAGCTTGGTATTTGCTATAAATTAACGTTGTATTGAGAAATAACTTGCTATTAAAAATGTAATTCCAACGCAAGCTTGATGTAATATTGCCCCAACTGGTGTTAGACTTTGTTTTGTTTACACTTCCTGCACCAAAAAAGTCCTCGTTTAAATTATAAAACATATCGTCTTTGCCGGTGTAAAAACTTAGGAACAACCTACTATTGGATGAAAACCGATGATTGATCTTTACATTTGCATCGTAAAAATAGTATCCGAAATCTTTCGTAAAAGGTTTAGTGAATATATCAAAATAGGTTCGTCGGGCAGAAATAATAAATGAGGTTTTGTCTTTAACAATGGGGCCTTGTAGTGTAAGTTTTGACGAAATTAGTCCAATACTGCCGCTTCCCTCAAACTTTTGGTTGTTACCTTCTTTCATTCTAACGTCCAAGACGGAAGATAACCGTCCGCCATAACGTGCAGGAAATCCGCCTTTGTAAAGCTCTACATTTTGAATAGCATCGGTATTGAAAACAGAGAAGAAACCCCATAAATGATTGACGTTGTAAACAGACGCTCCATCTAACAACACAAGGTTATCGCCCTGACTGCCGCCCCTGATTTGTAAACCTCCCGTTCCCTCTGTGCCGGATTGAACGCCGGGCAAAAGTTGAATGGTTTTTACCAAATCGTTTTCGCCAACTAGCACTGGCAAAAGTGCTGCCTTTTTTAAATCTATTTTGGACATGCTCACTTGTGCAGATTTAACCTTTTCGCCTTTGTTGCCAACAACTATAACTTCCTCCAATCGTGTGTAAGGCGAAAGGCGGAGTTTTAAAGTGGTATCTTTTTTAAGATTGGTAATTGAAATGCTTTGTTTTTTATACCCAACGTAAGATATATCCAACTGTATTTTATCGGTATTGGATAAAATACTAAAAAATCCGTAGTCGTTTGTTACTATTCCGGCTTTAGAATTTCCATTAATCACAGAAGCGTGAATCAGTGCTTCGCCGGATATTGAATCTTCAACAAATCCGCTTATTGTGTAATGCTGGGCTCGTGTTAAAAGGAATATGAAAATTGAACAAAATAGCAGGGTTGCTTTTTTCACTAAAAATCATTTGAATAATCTAACGCAAAAAAACTGATAATATTATCTTTTGTACCTATCAAGTTGGTAGAACCTATCAACGAAGCGGGCGCGGTGGCAAGAAAGCAAGTGTTTGGCAGCGAAGCGAGGCTTGCAGGGAAGGGCTGCCAAACTTTTGCTTTGTGCGGTTGGGTATTTGTTTTTTCTTTTCAAATCAGCCGCTAAATTATCACCGGAGCGGTTTTTTAGGGTTGCACACAACATCCCTATATAGTTACCTTCCTTCTACCATTCAGTATATATCGGTTTTGTTTACAACTGTTTTTTTTAATCCGGTTTCCAAAGTAATTTTATTCATTAATATATCCAAGGGGTTACACATTTTTTTATTGTTTACTGCTATTACATGTGTATAAACCTCCGTGGTCTTGCTACTTTTGTGCCCCAACAATTATATATCCTCAGTTTTAAGGCTGGTTTCGTATTTGTTTTATTAACCGTTACCAAAATTAGCCCAATTAATGAAAAAAACAAACCCTGAAAGATAAACAGCAAATGTCGCCGGAACGGTTAAGCCGGGTTGATGGCCCCCTCCATTGATTTTTCGAGTTCGCGGGCTTCCTTCAAAAATCCCTGCACGTCCATTTCTTTATAGAAAAGTAAGCCATGTGTAGCCCTGATCCGGGGGCTTGGGTTCTGATAAAAATAATCTTTCCCCAAAATCAGCTGAATGTCCTTTAATTGTTCCACCCAGATGTTTTTAGCTAAATCGCTGAATTTGCCATCGAGCATATAACTCGGGAAGGAGGCATCGACCTGACTAAGGTAGCAGTTGGTGAAGGAACTATCCATAACAGCCATGGCATTGAGCGAAACGGGAACTATCACGTTTGAGTCGGCGGCATGGAACTTAAACCACACGTTGCGGTATCCCCAAATCCGCAAATGGGAAAGGTCGGTTTCCCCGCCCCAAAGTTTTACCGCATCGGCAATGGCCTGGAGCACTTTGTAGTGGGTGTCGGGGCCGCTGCCTTCCGGGTCGAGGGCCAGGCTGATTACCGTAGGCTTTAAATCGCGGAATTGTTGCAGGATTGGCTGCACATCGCGTTCGCGGTTGGGCTGTTCGGTAAAAATATCGCCGGTATAAAAGCCCAGGCGCAAGTGGTGCACATTTTTCACCTGGAATCCAAAGTGGGCCCAAACCATTTCCTCTTCAAATTCACGGATCATCCCTTTGAGTTTTTGAATCTCGGGTGGATTTTTCTGTCCGTCGTAACTATTCCGGAGCACGGATAAGATATCATCAATTTTATCGTGTAAATCTTCCAAATGATTGATTTGGTAAATGTAAACAATAGCGCGCACAATACGGTGGCAAAGGCCCCGCCGGCGTTCATGCGGTTCGCCCGATGCCACTTTGGTCAAATAGTGATAGACATCCTTGTCCCATTTGTGTTTGTAGCCATCTTCGAAAAAGTCGGGATAATTCACCATCTGGATTTTTCCCAGGTTCAGGAACTTTTTGGTGTCTTTTAAGGCATCCATCACAAATTGGTTGGTTACGGCTGTAAACCCGGAAGTAAGTACCGAAAAGTGTGCATCGTTGGTTTCGTTTCGCGATAACCGGTGCACATGCGGCAAAATACCCAGCATGATGTCGTCGTGATGTGGCCCGGTATGGTAATACATCTGGTTGTTTTCGCTTTCGCAGCCCTTCAATAGTTTAGCTTCAATGCTGGCTGTCACCTCTTTTACTGTATGCATGCCCAGGTTGGGGATGAGCCTGCAATAAGGATCGGATTTTAGATCGTCCATGGTGAGGTGATGGGCATATTTTTGGATTTTCTTGCAAAGTTCAAGTATGGCACGTTCCGTTTTCTCGTGGGTCCAAGGGCCTTGGTTGTAATAGCTGGCAACTGAATCGGTCAGTTTTACGGCGGCTCCTTTGGTTACATAAAACCGGCTATTTTTAAGTTTGCTTAGTACTGTGGCCGGAAACACGTTGCTTGGGTTGTTTTCTAGGGCATCTTTTATAACATCGGCTTTGGCCTCGCCTGCAGCAAAAATAATGGCCACCGCATCGGGGTTAAAGGCAATGGTTTCGAGGCCGATGGTAATTACCAAACGGTTTTTCGAAACTTCAATACCACCCAAATCGCCGGCAGCCTGAGCCTGGGTCTCAAAATTGGTGGGTGTCAACCGGGTTGAGGAGAAGCGGTCGCTGCCCCGGGTATTGAAGGCGATATGGCCATCGGGGCCAATGCCTCCCAAAAAGAACCCGATACCGCCTTTTGCCCGAATTTTTGTTTCGTATCCGGTGCACCAGTCATCAATCATGAAAATGGATTTTTGCTGCATCAGTTCCTGCGAATTTTTAGCTTCACGGTACCGTAAACTCAAATCGACTAAGTTATCAGGAAAAACTTCGGTGTAATGCAATCCCTGATAAAGAGGTATCTGATCGCTATTAATCAGCAGTGCATTGGCTGGGTCGAGGCCAAAATCTTTGATATAGAAGTTGGTTACATAATGGTAGAAACTGTTGTGCTGTTTGGAACTTATGGGGTAAAACTCGTCTATCTGCACAAACGACAGATCCTTCAGCGCCGGCTTTTTTGAGAAGTTAAGGCCGTACTGTTCCCGAATTTCGACCACTTTTTTGGTAGCCCAGTTATCGAGCAGGTATTTGGTCCATTTTATAAAATATTCGGGGGTTTTACCTGTAGGCAAACTGATAACCCCGGTAGGGTTTTCGTTCACCCATTCAATAAACCGTAGCGCCGTAAAAAAACCCAGTTTTGGGAAATTATCAACGGTAATATAAGGTATGTTGCCGGTCATCTGTTTTTGACCCGACAGTTCAAAAAACTTTTGTTCAACTTTTGATTCAAAGGTGTTCATAGCATACGATTTTATTTTTTTACCAAATGAAGGATCTACCTTGAGGAATGGAATGATAATGAAGCTTGGGATGGCGCAGATTAACACCCAGGTAAAGAAGTTCTGGTATCCGATGATGTCTTGCAACCATCCGCTCATCATACCGGGGAGCATCATGCCCAGTGCCATAAACCCTGTGGTGATGGCAAAATGGGCGGTTTTATGTTTCCCGTCGGATATATATATCATGTATAGCATATACGCTGTAAAGCCAAATCCATACCCGAATTGTTCTAACGCAACCGCGCCTCCAATCAGCCAAAGCGAAGTAGGCATAACATGCGAAAGATAAACGAATGTCAAAATAGGCAGGTGCATAATCAGTACCATGGGCCATAACCAAAATCTCAATCCTTTTTTCGCGGCAGCTATTCCTCCTAAAATACCGCCCAATGTTAGGGCAATAATTCCCACTGTTCCATAAACAAGACCCACATCGCCGGTTGAAAGACCGAGCCCTCCCAATTCATTGGAGTCGAGCAGGAATGGCGAAGCCAATTTCAACAATTGGGATTCGGGTAACCGGTAAACCAGCAAAAAAGTGAGGGTAACTCCAATTTCTTTCTTTTTGAAGAACGCTAAAAACGTCCCAAAAAATTCTTTCATCATATTTCCATGTGAGCCAACAATAGAGACATCTTCGGAGGGATAAGGAAGCACCATATAGTGATATACAAAAAAGCCAAGAAATAGAAAAGCTATAAAAGCAAACACCATCGTCCAGGCAAAGGTAATGTTTCCCGAAAGCCCCGAAAAGGAGGCCGAAGCCGGTTTATTAAGTTTGGCATCGAGCTGAAAGGCCACCCATGCCGGCGTATTCCAGTTCTTTTCGTTGAACTCGAACCTATATGACTTGGCTAACGCAATGCTTTTATTTCCTTTGGTATGGCTAATGTTTAAAATAACAGTTTCGCCCGGGGCTGGTTTTTTGCTGAGGTAGAAGTAGGTAAAACCCATATTCCCTGCGGTTTCAGAAATATTCTCTGGAGCGGTTTTTTGAAACAATGTTTTTAATTTATTTTTTAATGGGTCGGAAACATGTTTTTGCCACCATTTTTGTTTGTATGGATTGTTGTTTTTTTCTGCAGGATAAAAACCCTGCTCCACATTCCAGTTTTCAACACCATCAATCATTGTTTTGGCTTTGTTTTTATCGATCCCCTGCATACCGATTGAAATCTCGCTGTTAGTAATGAAATACATGTTACTGGAGTCGGGCAAAGTCAATGGCCTATTGTTTGGCTGAAAAAAGGCACTATCGGTTTGTTGAACCGAACTTACTGATATTTCAACAGGAGGTAACCCGGTTTTTGCCTCAAAGTATCCGGCCAGAATTACCAATACTCCTTGCCCCATAAGCATGGCCAACCGATAAAAGGTACTACGGATGCCCACATAAAATGCCTGATTGTGTTTCGACAAACCCAACATGTAAAAACCATCGGCTGCAATATCGTGGGTAGCAGAACTAAACGCTAATAACCAGAGAAATGCCAGGGTATATTGCATAAATTTTGAAGTAGGAATGGTAAAGGCAACACCGGCCAGGCCTACACCAACCATTAGCTGCATAAGAATAATCCACCAGCGTTTGGTTTTAAAAATATCGACAATAGGGCTCCAAAGAGGCTTGATGACCCATGGTAGATACAACCAGCTGGTGTACAACGCTATTTCGGTGTTTGAAATCCCCATCCGTTTGTAAAAGATAACAGACAAGGTCATTACAAGCACATAAGGAATTCCCTCGGCAAAATACAGCGAGGGTACCCAAAGCCAGGGGTTTTTTGAGGTAGATTTTTTTAGGTTGAGCATTTTTAAAGTTTTTTTATTGGGTGAGACGCACGGCAGTGCGTCTTTACTATCTCATATCTCTTGTCTCAATTCTTGTGTCTCATGTCTAATACTCCTTCCTAATTTCTGCATTCCTAAAATAATGCATTAAAATTTCGGTGTAAGTGTATCCTTTTTCGCCCATTACGGCGGCCCCAATTTGGCAAAGGCCTACGCCATGCCCCCAACCGGCACCATGCAATGTAAATTTGCCCGGTACTTTTTCAGTAAAATCTGATTTTTCAACCGTGAATGCCGAACTATATAGATGCGACTCGCTCAACCACCGGCGGATTTCCAGTTCTTTACCCACCACCAATGTTTTTTTTGTCCCTACTATTTTTAGTTTAATCAAACGCCCTGATGCCCCTCTTTCCACAGGAATTAAATCGAGGATTTGGCCAAAACCGATGCCTGATTTCTTTAAGATCAATGCACTTAATTCATCCTGAGTATAAGTTACCTGCCACCGGTAAAAATCTTTGGCTACCAAATCGTAATTATTCAAAACCTGTGTTAAAATTTTCTCATCCCTGGTATTGCAAAGGGCTTCGGGATTGGCATGTATAAACTGTTGGGCATTTTCTTCGATGGTTAAATCCATTTGGTGTAAGGCCGTGGGTTGCAAATGATCAATTACCGCAGTTAAATAGGGATGCGGAACAGGTTCCCAGCAATTCTCGAAACGTTCGGCCACCCCGCCGCACGATTTTGAAAACCGGGCATCGCAGATCTTTTTGTCATACATCAGCACTTGGCCCATGGTTTCCTGAACTGCCTCAACCACTTTTGGGTTGTTGGCCCGGGTTATTCCCTGGTAACGCTGGCAATGGTCGTCGGCGCACACATGGAATAGGGTATGATCTTCGCGGTCGTACCACCGGATGTATTCCTCATCGGTTTTATGAATTAGTTGATAAACTGTTTTTGATTGCATCAACTCTTTTTGTTTATCAATTTGAGCCAGCAGCCAGCTTCGCGAAATAATGGCATGTGCTTTTAATAATTGTAACGAGCTGGAGGCGTTCATTTCCGATGAAATGACACTAATCAGGTAATTTTCGATGGGTAAAAGATTGATGACGTGAATCCCGTCATCAAGGATTACTAATTTTAGGGCCCCCTGGAATTTCTGATCCTCTGCCTGTTCCCAATGGAAATCTATCCCAATCACCACCTCTTTAATCTCGAAATAGTCAGCCGACAGGTTGCAGGGGACCAAAGTAACTTCATTTTCAAACGCAAATAACTGGTTATTCCCCGTCAGGGTAAGTTTTCCCTTTTCAATGGTGGCCGTGAAAATACCTAACAATGGCGGTGTTATTCCAGTGATATTGAATTTTCCGGCTAAGCGGAAATCAATCCTTTTCTTTTTAATGATGCCTACATGAATAGTTGGGGATGTTTCCATAGTATTTAATTATACGTTCGTAAGTTTTTTCTCAAACCTCCAGAAAACCCGGTCGATTTTCGCGTTGGCATAATGCGAATAAAAACTGATGGGGGCTACCCAAGGAATGGTGGCTGATATCAAACCCTGTTTTTTAATATCGTTTAAACAAAGATAGAGCAAGATTGTACCGATTCCCTTTCCACGCAAATCGGGATGGGTGCCCATGGGACCAAACCAACCGGTTCCCTGGTTGTTGCCATCGTAAGCAGAAAAAGCTTTAATTTTCCCCTTGTACCGGGCGATGTGGATAGACACAGGTTTTGAGCGGTAAGCCATTTCTAATTCGTTTTGCCATAAGGCCCATTCGGTTGAAATGAATCCGAACAGTTCCGGTTTATCCTCCACTGTTGCCCGATAAATTGAAATATCCTCCTTCTTAAGCTGTTCCAGTTGTGGGGAAACTTCCCAATCACGGTCATTCAAATCAACTTGCATGTTTACCGAATCACCAAAATGGGTGAACCCCATCTTTTGTGCAAAACAGATTGCCGGCGTATAACGGGGGTCGATGCCCGGCATGTAGTAGTTTAGAGGTACATCGTAAATCCGAAAAATATTCATTCCTTCTTGAATGAATTGAGATTCCAGTGTTGAAAACAATTGTGTGGCGATCTTTTTCCGCCGTACGGAAGGTTCTACGCCCATCAGCTTAATGTATCCATAGTTGGTTCCCCGAATATTCCGGGTGACCCCGAGCATAAATCCCACTATTTGGTCATCAAGTTCGGCAATCCAGGTACGGCTGGGGTTCCAATCCGGATCGCCGTAAAGTTTTTCGCGCAAAAGAGGCCATGAAAATGAATCAAATTCATTGCTCCGGTTCATGAGCATCTGTACCCCGCTAAAATCAATATCCTGGTAATTCCGGATGTTTAACATGATCCCTTCATTTTAGCGATTTTTTAATAAAACTACACAATTCTTCAAAAGTTTCGGGTGGCAGACACACCTGATTCATGATATCTGCCACATCGGAGGCCGAAATCTTATGAAAATCTTTTTCCAACGGGGTGATCAAGGTTCCTCCCAAATCTACTGAAGCCGGACTTAGCAGGATATTTTCGTCACCTTCGGCAAAATATTGCCAGGGGCGGTGTTTGTCGCGCGGAAAAATGATGATACGCCATTGACCGGAAAACCAACTCAGTATATTCAGGTTGGGTTCCTCGCCAGCAACCAGGCCTTTCATAAATTGGTAAATTGGTTTAAAGCCCGATTCCAACGATAATTTATCATCTGATTCTAAAACCACCATCCGGCGCAAGCCATCGTCAATGGCCACTACCGAAATAACAGGGGTATTGAAAAGTTCTTTCCCATAGCGGTTCCGCAAGTTATCATATTCCGATTCAATGGGCAAAAACCCTAGATTCCCGGCTTGAAAATGCAGGTGATCAGGTGCCGATGCTCCACATTTTGGGGCATTGTAAAAAACGACCAATTTGTGTAATGCCTTGCTGATATCTAAATATTGGCCAAACGAATTCCCAATTTCCTGAGGAATGTGCTTTAAACCGGCGATGGTAAAATGTTCTTGAAAAATGGGAAAAGGGTTGCACAGAATGTCATAGGAACCTTCAAACAATACCTGGCTTTGTTCTATCGGCCTGTTCGCCTGGCATAAAAAGCAGGATCGGGCGGCAATAGTTTCTTTATCCACTTTTGCTGCCGATGAGGTTATTCTCTTGGCATTATATTGCACCTTGAACGAAAAACCCCCAAAAGAAAGGGTTTTTAGTAACACGTTTTTTAACCCTTCGGAGTTTTCAGCTAACAGGGGCCAGGTTTCCTTTTGTTGGATGAATAAAAGGTGTGTATGTTTTTGGTAATCCATTGATGTATTAATTTTAGTGCATCTTACTATTCACTCTGGTTTTTACAGAGTTCCCGAGAAGCCGGTGCAAGCTACCGGATGATTTGCAAGTTAAAAACAACTATTTGGTTTCATTCATTCGTATCCTGGCCTTTAACTCCATTGTCCGGAGTTTATCTTTATAAAAGTTATGTTTGTTCATGGCTTCAATGCTCAGTGAGGCATCGGAGTTTTCGTCCCAGCGACGGCATAAATAAATTGGGTTATAAATCCGCCCAATCTGGTATTTGCGGCTGATGGCCAACCCCAGGCCATAATCTTCACCATAACTCACATTCGGGATCTTGATGTCGCGTAAAACAGGGGTATAAAACGCCCTTGGTGCGCCCAATCCGTTAATGCGTAGCGCGTTGTTCCTTCCGTTGTCAGGGGTCCATTCTTTGTGGTCAATCAAACCGGGAGGAATCTCTTCCAGTTTAAAGTTGGTCATTTGGTACGAACCAACCACCATAGCGCATTTTTCTTTGTAAAAAGCATCAACCACTTGAGTCAGCGTGGTTTCGTCTTTATACAAATCGTCGCTATCCAGTTGGATGGCAAATTTTCCACACTGTGGCGCATGGGCAGCCAGGTTCCAGCATCCGCCAATTCCTAAATCGGTTCTGTCGGGAATTATATGAATCAAGGCCGGGAATTTTGAAGCATATTGTTTGATAATTTCGGTGGTCCGGTCGGTGGAATGGTTGTCCACAATAATCAGGTTAAAAGCAAATGGAGCTTTTTGTTTCATCACCGATTCAATGGCATCGGCAATGGTTTTTTCACGGTTCCTGACAGGAATAATAACCGAGGCTTCGACAGGAAAATCCTCTTTTCCAAATTCAACAGGAGTAAATTCAGGATGTAGATACCCTCCGATGGCTTTCAAATGGCTGGTTGCAGCTTTTTCCATTTCAATCTGGACGTTTCGGTTTTTCGGGTTCACGTAATCGAATATCTTTTTGCCCGATTCCCGGTTATCCCATTCAGCTATTGAATACAAATATTCGGGAAGATGAAACAATTCCTGAGCTTGGCTCAGAGCCAGCCGTAACTGGTATAACCCGGCATATTCAAATGCTTCCTCGATTTTACCGATAGCTTTTTTCAGTGCTTTGGAGTTGATGAAAAGCAACGGTCCAAAATTGAAATCATCGCGCAGGCTTCCCATTTGGTAATCAATCACCGGGTGGTTTATTGCTTTTCCATCTACCAAGTCGATGTAATCACTATAAACCATGCTGGCTCCTGTGGCATCAGCAATTGAGAGGAAACGCTCCAAAGCAAATTGGCCCAAATTGACTTCGGTTTCCCTGGTTATTAAAAGCGTGTAATCGGCGTTGGCCAATGCTGCCAATGATTGTATAGTTTGTGTATGAAAAATATTTTTGCTTTTTATGATCCGGCATTTGCTAAAAGGTGATTTGGCCTCTTCGGGACTGATTAAATATATAGTTTCAACATTTGCATGTTGTTGAAGACTTTCCAACAATCCAGTCCAGACTTGGGGATTTGTATAAGGGATAAAGCAATTGATCGTTTTCATTTAATTTGATTATTTATTTTTAAGTACGTTACTATTCTGTTTTTTCAGCGTTATCTTATTATTATCAATGTTTTCCGATCAGTCTCTGGTTTCTAATTTCTAAACTCTAGTCTCTATTTTTTCCTAATCAAAAACTCCAACATGGTTTTCATCAAAGCATCACGGTGCGGGCTGTTCAGAATTGTCTCGAACGGAAACCCCAAAGCAATCACCTTGTAACTACCCGAGTAAATAACCCCGGCGCTCATGTTGTTTTCAGCATACCTCATAAATGTGGCTGAGGTGGTGTCGAACGGAACAATGGCATCGGGTGCTTCAGCCGCATAAATGGTTGGATGAAACTGGGTGTTAAATTGGAAGCCATCTGTTGAATATCTAAAAACACTATCACAAAAGTAAACATTGCCCAATCTTGAGGCATGGTCGGTGCGCCATTTGTATTTTAACAAAACACCTACCATACTGTCCTGATTTTGAATCCGGGTATCTGTACCAATGTAAGAACCTGAAATGAGGAGGTTTCCTCCAGCCTTGAGAAATCGTTCCAAATTCAACAAGAACGGTTTGGTAAAGACCTGAAAACGCCCGTGGATGGAGTCTTTGGGCAGATAGGTGGTTTTCTCTTCGCCTGCTAAAAAATCAACCACCGGATAATCAGCTAATTGCACAAGAGTATCTGCCACTGCTTCATCACTAGTTGATGTAAAGGCATACCGGGCGCGTTGAATGGCTTTACCATGGATATATGTAAAATCAAAGGAATTGCCAGGGATAATTTTGCCTTCCATTTCAGCACCCGAGGCTCCATGTCCCGGGGAATCGTCATCAAGCCAGTTTTTATCGCGATGAAACTCGAATTGGGCTCCTGTAGTCTGGAGGCTCATCAAATATTCCACACCTTCATCCACCGGGTTCATAAATCCGGCATATTTTTCGTCATCAATAACCCCGGGGGTAGCCAACCTATCAAAACCATTAATGATAAGGATGGTATCGGTAGCACCTGAAGTATGACATGCTGAAAGTATTTCAGAAGGAAAACTCTCACCACCCTTATTCCAGGCTGTTACTTTAAATGAATAGATTACTCCAGGTTCCATGTTTTGGATTTGAATCATGGGTTCTTTAACAAAAGTACCGTTGTTAAAGTCACCGTCATCCATCCGTTGATAGATAATGTACCCCTCAGGAACGGCTGTTTCTTCGAGAGTGTCTGTTACCGGTTTCCATTGCAGTATAGCCGAATTGAATGGTGCCAGCGTGACCTGAAAGTGGGAAACAGGAAGCGGTTGCACAATGAATTTAAACCCGTTCTGAAACGATAAATACTTCAAAATCCCTTTGTAAATGGCACGGCTGGCATCGAACCGGAATTGAGGGTCTTGGCCGAAGCGGACATCCATAAAATTCTGGTGTGAGAAAAGCTCCAAAAGCATGTTTGGCACGTTGGGCCGGAAAGCCTCGCTGTAAGGCTTATCCCACATGCCGCGGCGGGTCCAGCTGGTGTCGTATTTTTGGCGGAGATCGTTCACCAGCTGGGTTTGAATCAGGTCGGTGAGATCGCGCGAGGCCATTTTTGAGATGCCATTGGGGTACGAAGTTGAATCGACTTTGGTACTGTAAATACCCAAACTCCCAATCACAGAATCGTTGTGAGCCACACCTGCATCGGTATGTAATGCTAAAGAAAGTTCAATGGGGATGCCTAATCCCGGATGATTTTTTGCTTTTTTAGGCCCTGATGGCGCACCCATCAGATAATTTACCCATTCGCCACGGCTTTGGTAATCGTCGGTGTAATCATCGTTTTTGCCGTTACTAAGTTTCCAAACCAAAGTGTCGGGTATTCCTGCATATTGCAGATAATAACGGGCCGCTTCCTGGTAGCGTGGTTTTTGGCTCACCATTCCATTTCGGCTGATGTTGCCCATACCGCCA